>Ga0194130_10000349_pt1 | contig 90512 bp, 68 predicted proteins | sample TA2KigsurfametaG_FD_160084 | JGI IMG/M metagenome (GOLD analysis project Ga0194130, IMG submission 160084) | Freshwater microbial communities from Lake Tanganyika, Tanzania - TA2015050 Kigoma 12 surface | ecosystem: Environmental > Aquatic > Freshwater > Lake | place: Tanzania: Lake Tanganyika... | reverse complement strand
AGATGTTCCTGCCGCTGGTGGACACGCTGGTGGGCTCGGGACGGTCGCAGTTCGGGCTGCTCAAGTTCTACCTGGAACGGCACATCGCCCTCGATGGCGGCCACCACGGCCAACTGGCCCGCCGGATGATCGCACGCCTCTGCGGGACGGATCCGACCCGGTGGATCGAGGCCGCCGACGCCGCCGAGGCGGCCCTCCGGGAACGCATCGCCCTATGGGATGCAATCCTCGATCGGTTGCCGGCGCGCTGACCCGGCACGGGCCCCGAGCCACCCGGGCGCGTCTCAGCGCAGGACCGTCAGCTCAGCCGAGTCGGCCACCCGCCGCACGCGCACCTCGCGGGCCCCGGCCGGCACGGGGTTCACGGTGGTGCGCCCGCCGCCGGGCCACGCGATCTCCAGCACGGCCGCGCCCCCGGGAAGGGCCAGGACCTGGACGGCCGAGTCCTGCGACCAGTGACCACCGCCGGCCCGGACATCGCGGGCCGGGCCGGGCCGGCCGGCCGGACCGTCCCGCAGCCGCAGGCGGGCCCCGAGGGCCATCAGGTTGCCCGCCGGGCCCTCGAGCCGGACCCGCAGGCCGGGACGACCGGCGGTGTTGTGGAACAGGCGCACCGGTCCCCGGTTCTGCGCGAGGGCCAGGTCGGCACGGCCGTCACCATCGAAGTCGGCGACCGCCAGCGCGCGCTGCTCGCCCCAGACGAGCACGCCGGAGCGCCGGGCCTCGAGCGGGCGGAAGGTCCCGTCGCCTCCACCCAGCAACACCAGCCCGCGGCCGGCGTCGAACCGGGAGGTCTCGGGCTCGACACCGAAGAAGTTCTGCGCGAGCGCGAGGTCCTCGCGCCCGTCGCCGTCCCAGTCGCCCACCCCGATCCCGAAGACCGGCGCCAGCTGGGCCTCGACCGGCAGCGGGCGTCGCTCGAGACGGCCACCGCGATTGAGCAGCACGACCGACTCGCCGGAAGCGGCCTCGCGGACCCGGAAGGCCGCCGCCCGGTCGCCCAGGACATCGGTGACGGAGGCCTGGCCGTAGGCCCGGAACGTGGGCAGGCGCTCGGAGAGGCCCGGGAACGACCGGCCCACCGTCTCGGCATCGCGCCAGGGCAGCCAGCGGGCGCTGTCGACGTGCCAGAACGCCTCGATGAGTTCCAGCCGGCCGTCGCCATCGGCATCGCCGAAGTGGACCCGGGCCGGATGGACGGCCAGGTGGTCCTGCCACCGCGAATTGCGGCCCCAGTTGCCGAGCACGAGGTCCATGCGCCCGTCGCCGTCCCAGTCGCCGGCCTGCACCGAGGTCCACCAGCCGGTGAGGCCGCCCAGCCCCCAGGCCGCGGTCCGGTCCACCGGCACGCCATTGGTCCAGGAGAAGATGGCCGGCGTGTCCCACTCCCGGGCCAGCACCAGCTCGGCGCTCCCGTCGCCGTCCAGGTCGGTGAACACCGCCCCACCCACCAGTCCCACCGACCGGAACGCGGTGGCGGCCGCCGGGTCGGGCTTCCAGCGCCCGCCCTCCCGGAGCCACAGGCCCGAGTCGGCCGACTCGGGATAACGGCACGGCACGGCGCGCCCGCCGACAAAGAGCACCAAGCCAGGACGGCCGGCCACGGAGCCGGCGGCGACCGGCCCGGTCGAGGACGTGGAGCCTGGCTCCAACGGCCGCGCCTCCGGGACGGCAGCGCCCGCAGCCGGTGCGGCGACGGTGGTTGCGCCGGCGGTCCCACCCACAGCCAGGGATTGCACGAGGGCCCGGGGCCGCTGCGAGCCCGGATCCTCCATGCTGGAGACGCCGATCACCAGCTCGCGACCGCCGCCGCCGCCATCGGCCGGGAGCCCGAGCAGCCCGGCCGTGTCCAGCGGCAACGGCGCGGCCAGCAGCGGTTCGGTCTGGCGGTTGAATCCGCCCCGGCCGTCACCGAGGAAGACCGCCGGCATGCCGCCGGAGCCGCTGCCGACCACAAGGTCGTCGTCGCCATCGCCCTCGAGGTCGAACCAGGCGAGCGCCGGACCCAGCTCGCCCAGCCGGCGCGACAGCAGGGGCTGGCCCTGGAACTCGTCGAAGGGCGGGTCCTCATGCACATGGGCCAGCAGGGGGCTGGCGTCGGTGAAGAGGGGCGGTTCGACCGGCGGCGGGCCCCCGGGCTTCGGGGTCGGACCGGCAGCACTGGCCACGGCCCCGGCCTCATCCACCTCGTACAGGCTGTCGGCCTCGACGCCCTCGAGGCGCGACACCCGGCCGGAGCGCCAGCGCACCTCCAGGGTCATGGGCCCCTTGGACGACGCCGCGAAGACGCGCAGGCCCTCGTCGCAGGACAGGTAGCGGCCGCCGCACATGCGCTCCTGCGACTGCTCGGGCACCGGGCCGCCGAGCAGGCGGATCCGCGCGCCGATGCCCCCGGTGTCGGGGGACAGGCCCCGGAGGCGCACGGCGATCCGCGGCGCGGTGCCCACGTTCTCATGGAGTTCCGCCGGGCCCTGGAGGCGGTTGACCACCAGGTCGAGGTCGCCATCGAGATCCAGGTCGGCCAGCGCCATGCCGTTGCGGATGCCCGGCGCGGACAAGCCCCACGAGGCGCGCATGTCCTCGAAGGTCAGGTCGCCCCGGTTGCGGAAGACGGCCATGGGCGTCTCGAGCCTCGGGAAGCGCCGGAGGTTTTCCACGGCATCGCCTGCTGCATCGCGCCCGTCGCGCCCGCGCACCTGCCGGAGCAGGTCGGCGTCGAGCACGTCGTGGTCGTTGCCGGTGCCCACCAGCAGGTCCTCGAACCCGTCGAGGTCCACGTCGAGGAAGATCGGGCACCACGACCAGTCCGAGGCGGCGACGCCCGCCAGTTGCGCGATCTCGGCCCAGGTGCCGTCACCCCGGCCGAGGTAGAGCATGTTGCGCGACACCTCGGGTCGGAAGGCCGGGTCGTGCAACGGCCAGTCGAAGGCTGTGAGGTGATTGGCCCGCTGCCGCTGCCTGGCGGCCGGGTCTCGGGAGAGCATGTCCACCACCACGACGTCGTCGATGCCGTCGCGGTTGATGTCTGCGAAGTCGACACCCATCGAGGACATGGGGATCTGCCGGATCGCCTCCGGGGCGAAGGCCTGCAGGCCGCGGCCCCCGGTGTTCCGCCAGAACCCGTCGCGGGACAGGACGAAGTCGTTGCAGACGTACAGCTCGGGCAGCAGGTCGCCGTCGAGGTCGCGGAAGGCCACGCTGAGGGCCCAGTCGAGCGGCGGTTCGGTCAGCGATCGACCCTGCGCATCTCGGAAGGCGCCCGCCGTCCACGACACCGGTCCGAACGAGCCGCCGCCCTTGTTGCGGTAGAGGATGTCCACCTCGCCGCGCTCGTTGACCATCACGCCGCCGCCCCGGACCGGCGTGGCCCCGAAGCGCGAGGCCGGGGTCGCCACGGGCTTGCCGTCGACCCTGCGCACGGAGGGTCTGGCCCCGTCGAAGCCGTCGCGGTAGGTGGTGGTGCGGTAGTTGCCGACGTAGACCTCGGGCAGGCCGTCGCCGGTCAGGTCGGCCGCCGCCATCGAGGTGGCCCCAAGCCGCCGGGCGAAGCCGCTGTTGGTCGATTCGGTGAAGCGACCCCGGGCGTCGTTGAGGAAGAGCCGGGTGCCCCCGCCCAGCGCGTTGACCAGCAGGTCCAGGTCGCGGTCGCCGTCGACGTCGAGCAGCAGGCACCCGGTCGAGGCCTGCCCCCCGCAGGCCACGCCCGCCGCCTGGGCCGCCTCCTCGAAGCGCCAGCCGCCCCGGTTCAGGTACAGGGCGTTGGTGCCCTCGAGGCTGCAGAGATACACGTCGGGGCGACCGTCGCCATCGACATCGCCCAAGCCCACGCCGGAGCCGTTCTCGAGGATGCGGTTGCGGGCGGCGGAGGCTTCGGCCAGCGCGTTGGTGAAACGCAGCCCGGTCCGGGCCGGATCCAGGGCCCGGAATCCGGTGGCGGTCCCGGAAGCCTTGGGCAGCTTCCAGCGCCGGAACCCGGCGCCCGCCTCGACACCCCGTGCAGACGCCCCCGCCCCAACGGAACCAGCGGTAGCCGCCGCGGGAGGCTTTGGCAGGGCGTCATCGGCCCTCGCGGCCGCAAGGCCCCAACCCCTGCCCGGGCCGCCGATGCCGCCCAGCGTCAGGGCACCCAGGAGGCCCAGCAGACGCCCGGCGGCGGCAATGCCCGCGCGGCCCGGGAAGCCCGGCCACAACGGGTCGCCCGCTCGCCGTGTCGGATGACCGGTCCCGGCCAGAGTTTCGGAATCCCGCCGGAACCTCCGCCGCAACGTCGACCCGCGCTCCCGGATCATGGCCCCTTCCGGTCGACGGTCGTGTTGCGGAGGATCACGAACGGGACGTGCTCGCGCTCCCAGTCCGTCTGGAGGCGGTCCGGCACGGGGGTGGGCCCGTGGACATGCGAACCGAGCGCAAGGTCCTCGTCGCCATCACCGTCCAGGTCTCCGCTGTCGAGCGTCAGCCAGCGGCCCTTGAGGCTTTGCTCGAAGGTGGCGGCCGCGAAGCGGAAGTTGCCCCGGTTTTCCAGGCAGACGAAGCCCTCCTCGGGCGACTTGGCGTAGTCGGGAAAGAACGACACCGCGGCGATCTCCGGGTGCCCGTCGCCATCGAAGTCGCGCACCACCGCCTTGAAGGCCCCGTTCAGCGGGTAGAAGAAGACCTCGCGGAAGGTGACGTCGGGCCGGCCCATGTAGATGCGGATGCCGTGGTAGCGCTTGGTGGGCGAGGGATATTCGCCGTTGTCGCCATTGGTCACCACCAGGTCGGGTCGGCCGTCGCCGTCGAAGTCGGCCACGTCGAAGGAGGTGTGCCCGAAGAGCGGCGACTGCTGGAAGCCCACCTTGAGGTTGAACCGCCCGCCGCCCTCGTTGAGAAACACCAGGAACGATTCGGTCTCCTGGGCCACCAGCACCCCGATGTCGGGCCGGCCGTCCTGGTTGAAGTCGAGCACGCGCGCGGCGATGGCCCCGGGTTTGTCGAGCAGCACATGCTCCACGAAGCGCCCGCCGCCCTGGTTCTCGTGCCAGGAGAAGCGGCCCATGGTGTTGCCGAAGGCGCAGACCAGCAGGTCCTGGCGGCCGTCGCCGTTGAGGTCCTCAAGGGTCGCCTGGGTGACGCGTGGCAGGTTGGTGAGGACGATCGAGGAAGACCCCCCGGCTTCCGGGGCGGCACTCCAGCGGCGGACGTCGGCGACCGGCCGGTCGGAGGGCATGAAGCTGCCGATGGAGGCCAGCACGGCCATGCCGGGGGTGAAGGACAGGCCCACCGGCACGTTGCCGATGGACTGGGTGTGCCGCAGGCCGCCATCGGCACCACGCACCTCCAGGGTCTTGCGCACGCCATCGCCCACCATCAGGCGGCGATTCGGCGGGTCGATGTGCACCAGCGTGGTCTCCGGCGCGTTGGTCACCCCGGGGGCCAGGGTGCCCAACTCGACCCGGAAGGACTTGAGGCCGACCCGGATCGGCTGGGTGCGGCCTTGAGGCAGCGCCCGGGCGGGAGCGCTGGCCACGTAGTAATTGGTGATGGCCTTCCAGTCCTCCAGCGGGACGAACGGGCTGCTGGCAAACCGCCCAGAAGCCTTGAGCAAGTCAGCCTCCGGATGGCCCTCGATCGACTGGGGCATGAAGCCCAGACGGATGGACATGCGCGGCAGGGTCTGGGAGTACCAAGTGGCCTGATCGAGCTGGTCCGGGTCGGGCTGGAGGTGGCAGCCCTGGCAGTGCTGGCGGGCCAACTCGCGTCCGCGGGCCAGCGGGTCGGCTGCCGCGAACAGCGGGATCCCGGCAGCGGATGCCCCGGGGACGGCCGGTTCCGCCTGAGGGACCCTGGGCGGGAGCGGCTGGGCGGGCACGCCCGCCGCCGGTGGGGTCTCGGCGTGGGCGATCCTGCCGATGACACCGGGCCAAACCGTCAGGAGGGCCAACGCGAGCCCACCGGAGAGGATTCCCCAGGCGGATCCGGAGCGTCGTGCTGCCGAGGGGACGTTCATGAAGTCCGGAAAACCTAGGTGTCTTCGAAGGGGAGTGGGAGTCGAAAACCGGATCGCACCATGAAAAAAGGGGACCGAGGCATGCCCCGGTCCCCCTGTTGACTTCAGGACTCAACCCTTATTTGACGATGCGAGCGAACTGCGCATCGGCACTCGGGGTGATCGTGAGCGGACTGGCCGCGCCAGCAACGTCGGTCCACGGACCCTTGGGGCTCGCTGCGGATTGCAGCTTGCCGCCACCGGTCCAAGTAATGGTCAGCGAGCCGTTGGCATTGCGGGTGATACCAGTGAACTTGATGGGCTCCTCGACGGCCGTGTACGGGATGAAGGCCATGTAGTCCATGTCGCCGTTGCCGCCCGGGAGGGTCAGCCGCAAGGTTACCTTGCCGCCGAGCTCGAGGACGACGGGGTCCTTGGTGCCGGGGCTGTTGAACTGGAAGAGCTCCAGGTTGTCCCAGCCCGCGGTCGCGCGGCCGGGCTTAATTTCCGCAAGCGGCTTGAGGGTTTGGGTTTCAGTTCCCACACCAGCGGTCACCTGATCCAACACGAACTGAATCGGGGCGCCACCCGAGGAGGCGAAGCCGTACACAGAGTACTTCTTGGCCGGGGTCGGGAAGGTGCGGGTGTAGTTCTGCCAGTCGCCCGCGTCATTCCAACCGACGGTGTAGTTGATGTCGACGTCGAACAGACCGCGATTGCGACTGCCGCCGTTCGGGTTCTTGCCCGCAGCCACGCCGGTATCGGGGCGATAAGGCCGACCAGCGTTGCCACCGGGGTTGTGGAAGTCGACGCCCGGGATGCCGCCCTTCGCGTTGAAGGAATCACCCGGATACTTGCCATCCATGCCGATCTTCTGGTCAGTAATGGTCTGGCCACCGTCGAAGTCGAAGTCCTCGGCCTCGATGAAGAGGGCATTCGGATCGTTCAGAGGGTTGGTGGCGAACGACCACTCGTAAGAGGTCGGCTTTCCAGCCACATCCAAGTAGCTGACCTTGGCGGAATGCTTGGTGTTCGGCGCAAACTCAGCCTTGAATTTGATACTCAGGAAGATGCCTGACTTCGTAATCGTGGCAGCCACCTTCTTGCCGTCGACCTCCAAACTGGCGGCCTCAACGGTTTGCACCGTGCGACCATCGACGTGGACAACCTCGATGTCATTGCCAGCCTGCACCGTATTCGGCGTCGGGACCACGCTCTTGATGAAGCCCGCGGGCGAGGCCACAGCCTCGGCCGAAAGGAACTTGCCGTCGATCGGCTTGAGGGAACCGGCCGGGGTGGCGTCGCCCTCCTTGCGCCAAGCGACTTGGCCGTAGTCACCACCGCCGCCCTCCTTGTAGATCAAGCGGATGAAGTACTTCTTGCCGGCGACCAAGGCCACGGGCTCGGAAGTCCGCGGGCTGTCAGGCTCGGTGAAGAAGTTGCAGCAGCCGGACTCCTCGGCGATCTGCACCAGATTGGCCTCCTTGTCGTCGGTGCTCAGGAAGAGCTGGGAGCTGTCGTCGGTGTAGATGAAGAAGCGGTAGTTGCCGCTCTCGGCCGGGGTGAGGATGGCGTCCATGGTGGCGCCGTAGCTGTCCAGCGCGTCGGTCGGCAGGGCCTCACGGCTGTTCATGCTGAACAGCGCGGCCGTCCGGTCGGGGCTGGCCGGATAACGCGGGTCGTCCAGCAGGGCCTGCACGGAGTTGCCGCCGATGCCGGTCCAGATCGAGATCTTGGCAATGCCGTCCCGCAGTGTAACCCAGGCGTAGGCGCTGACCTTGGAGCCGGCCGCGATGGTCTTCTTGGACAGGTCCTGCACGTTGTTCACGGTCACCGTGTACTCGGTGCCGTTGAGGTTCTGCTTGGCAGTGGTCAGCGTCACCGTGTTGCCCTTGACCGCGGCGGCGGTCACGGACAGGGCCGGGGAAACGCTGTAGTTGCCCACGGTCCCGGCGGTGACGGGATCCACCTTCTCGCTGAAGGTCAGCGTGAGGGTCGTGCCCGAGGCGCTGCCGGAGGCTCCCACCAAAGTTGGCGGGGTCAGGTCCTTCGGATCGGTGCCGGCATTGTACTCGGCCACGTTGTCAAAGCCGTCCTTGTCGAAGTCGGTCTTGGCGTCGGCCGGATCGTTCGGGTTGAAGCCGTACTGCTTCTCCCAGTCATCCGGGGTGCCGTCCTTGTCGGTGTCGATCACCAGATCAGACGGCTTGGCGCCACCGGCCAACTTCTTGATCTGATCGCCGGTCAGGGCCCCCTGCCAGATGGCGAAGTCGTCGATCGTGGCATCTGGGATGTTGTTGCCGTTCGGCTCGCCGCCCAAGAAGAGCTTGGTATTGAGGACGGAGTGCACCGAATAACCGTCCTGACTCTTGAAGAGATTACCATCGATCCAGATCTCTTTGGTGGTGCCCCGTTTCACGAAGGAGTACAGGTGCCAGACATTGTAGTCGTGCCCGGGGTTACCTTGAAGGCGTTGGGTCCCACCACAGCAACCACTAGTGTCCCAATAGATCTCACCGTTCGACCACGGAACGTGGGCTTGGGTGGCGCGCCCGTGATCGTCGGAGACCGCCCAGAAGGTGCTGGAGTTGGGGTTGCTGTTGTTCTTCTGCCAGACGGTGATGGTGATGTTGTCATCCACCGCGGCGACGTTCAAGGGGTGGCTTTCACCAGAGCCTTCGATGAGCAACTGGCCCTTGTTGGACTCCTGCGACATGACGAAGCCCTTGCCGGACTTGCCCTGCCCCGCTCCGGTGACGGCAGCGGCTTCTAGGATCTGGCCAGCAAAGCCGCCAACCATGGATTTCACGGTGACGCCATCGGACTCGACTTTCTCGAAGTCCCACCACGCGACCAACTTGGTTTGCGCCTGGGCCTGGGCTACGGCCAGAAAGGCCGCCGCACCCAACGCCGAGAACGCGATTCTCTGAGAGTTCATATCTAGGTAGGTTATTTTTTTGACTGGGGACGAACGAATTTCTGCCGGGAACCCTTGGGAATGTCAACCGCTTTGTGGCATTCTGGTGGCGGTCGTGAAGCGTTCCGGAAGCTTCTGGGGTCCAGCGCCGGGAGTCGGCAGGGCCGGGGTCATGGTTTGCACCGGCCGGCGTCTCGGGGTCACCGGGAGAAGGGCTGCGAGCTGCGCAGGTAGGCGAAGAAGTCGCGCAACTGGCGATCATCGAGGTCATCGAGCAGGCCCTCGGGCATGAGGCTGCGGCCGGTGGGCCGGACTTCCAGCACCTCGCCGGCGGCCAGCACGTGATCCTGACCGTCCAGGCCACGCACCGTCGTGGACCGGGCATCGCGTTCGGTGAGAAACCCGGCCAAGACGCGGCCATCGCGGGTCTCGACCTCCACCGAGGCATAGCCCTCGCGGATCTCGGCACCCGGGTCGAGGATGCTGTGGAGGAGCGTCCCAAGGTGATCCCGCTGGTAGGCGGTGAGGTCCGGGCCCACCGATCCACCCTTGAAGAACAGGCGATGGCATCCGGCGCACCGCTGCTGGAAATGGGCCTCGCCCGAATACGGATTGCCCGGGGCCTCCCGGAGCACGCGCTCCAGGTGGCGGATCCGGTCCGCGATCGCCGGCGCCGGCACCGCCGCCGGCACGGGCCACACCTGGAGGGCTCCGTCCCGGACCTTCGGGTCGGGGGACCGGCGCAGGCGCTCGACCACCTCGGGCGCCACGCTGCGTCGGTCGACCGTCTGGCGGCCGATCGCCTCCAAGAGGGAAAGGCTCCAGGCAGGCCGGCTCACCAGCAGGGCCAGGCTCGCGGCGCGCACCTCGGTCGGGGCCACGGGCAGGAGTCCCAGGACCTCGGTGGCCACGCCCGCATCGACCTCGCGGCCCAGGCCGGCAAGCGCGGCCAACCGGATGGGCACGGGTTGACCCTCGCGGACCGCCTCGGACAACAGGGCCCGTAAGCCCGGCGGGCGCAGGTCGGCGAGCGTGCGGATCCATTCGGCCCGTTCCGCCGCCGGGATCGCGGACGACCTCCAGCGCTCCAGCACTTCGGCCAAGGCGGCCGGATCACGCTGGCGCAGGCGCAGGGCCAGCGAGGCCTTGCCGCGACGGGCCAGGGCTTGGACCAGCTCGTCCGGCAGGGCCGAGGCATCCCGTCCGCGGAACGCCTCCTCGAAGCCGGCCATGAGCGCCGACACGGAGGCCGCGTCCGGGGCCCGGTCCAGCAGCCAGGCCGCATCGAGCAGGTCCTGACGGCGTGCCTCCGTGGCGCAACGTCGCATCAGGCGCGGCAGCACCGCCTCGCGGGCCAGGGGACGCTGCCAGGGCGCGCCCGTTTCCCAGAGCGCGAGGACTTGCGGCCGGGCCGCCGGCCAGTGCGAGTCGATGATCCACCAGCACAGGAGCGGCAGGCAGGGATCGGAGAGGTCCTCGTCGTGGGCCAGCAACGCGGCCAAGAGCGGCAGCGCCTGGGCCGCCGGCAACCGGCGCGCCGAGGCGGCCCACTGGGCCCGGACGCGCACGTCGGTCTCGTGCGGCAGGCGAGCGAGCCAGGCCTGCAGCAGCGGCGCGCCGAGGCGGCGGGCATCGCCCATCAGGCGCACGGACCATTCGCGGATCAGCGCCGACGGATGCCCCGCGAGACGGGCGGCCAGCGCCTCGTCGAGGCCGCCAGCCTGATGCAACGCCCACAGGGCGGCGATCGGCGCGTCATCGGCCACCACGCGCGCCTTCAGACGGGCCATGAGTTCCGCGCCGGCCCGGCCCGACCCGCCACCGGGATCGCCCGAGATCCTCTCGGCCAGCACCCGGGCCGCCATCAACCGATGCCACCGGTTCGAATGCGTCAGCGCCGCCAAGAGCGCCTCCGGCGACTTGTCGTCGAGGCGCACCTCCTTCACCAGAGGCCGATCCGCACCCCGCAGCCGGTACAGGCGCCCGGTGGTGGGATCGATCTGGCTCTGGTAGTGCTGCCCGTGGGCGATGTAGTGCTCGTAGAAGTCGGCGATCCACACCGAGCCGTCCGGAGCGTTGGCGAGGTACACCGGCCGGAACGCCTCGTCGCCGCAGTGCAGGGCCGTGCCGAGATCGCGGGTGCCGAAGGTGGAGCCGATCCGGTGGCGGTCGGTGGCCAGCACGACGTTGTGCAGCGGGTCGAGCCAGAGCAGTTGTCCCTGCCAGGTCGGCGGCATGGCCGGGCCCTCCACGACCGACAGGAGGTGGGTGAAGCGCTGGAACTGGGCCGCCGGGGCCATCCAAGGCAACTGGCCGAAGGTGTGCGGATTGCGCGGTGGCCCGAACTTTCCCGGGTCGACACCCTGCTTCAGGTAGTAGCCGCCCTGCTGGTAATGCCAGCCTCGGGTCTCCGAGCCGTTGTGGCCGCTGAAGAGGCGGCCCTCGCCATCCAGCTCCAGCCCAAAGACATTCCCGCTGCCCTCGGCGAAGAGCTCGTACTCGCGGCTCACGGGATGATAGCGCCAGACCATGCAGCCCTCGAAATGGACGCCGGGTGCCCCCTCCGGATCCAACCCCGGCCGGACCACCCGGCTGGTGGTGGTGCTGCCCTGCCCGCCGTAGATCCATCCGTCGGGTCCCCAGACCAGGCCGTTGGCCACCGAATGCGTGTCCTCCAGCCCGAAGCCGGCGAGGTGCACCACCGGCGGCCCGTCGGGCACGTCGTCACCGTCGGCATCCGGGAAGAACAGCAGGTAGGGCGTGTTCATGATCCAGACCCCGCCGCGACCCGGCAGCACGGCATTGGCGAGGTTCAGCCCGTCGACGAACACCCGGTGCCGGTCGGGCAGGCCGTCACCGTCGGTGTCCTCATGCACGGTGATGCGGTCGCGGCCCGGGGTGTGCCGGGGCGGCGGTTCGGGTACCCGGTCGTAGTGCGCGCGGTAGTACTTGTCGCGGCTGACCATGCGGGCACCGGCGGGGTAGGGATACTGCCGGTACTGGGCCACCCAGAGCCGGCCACGGGCGTCGAAGCTGAAGTGTGTGGGCTGGGCCACCTCGGGCTCGTGCAGCAGCAGGTCCACGCGCAGGTCGGCCGCCGGCTTCATGAGCGCCATCGTCTCGGCCGGGGTCTTGCGCGGACCGGGCACGAACCGCTGGGCCTCGCCCAGGACGCGGTGCGACTCGTGGTACTGGTCGAAGGCGGCGCGGGCCGGGCGTTCGGCGGGCACGGGAACCTCCGTGGCGGTCGGGGGCTCCGCCCCGGCCGGGCGCCACTCCCAGGTCCCCTCGAGGATCGCCTCGTTGAAGTAGTCCATCACGAAGGGCGCCTCGCCCTGGAACCCCGCCCAGCCCTCCGGCTGATGGGCGCGGATGAGCAGCCCGTTCCACTGGCCCTTCTTCAGCAGGCCGGGCGGGATCTTGTGCCGGTGGTTTCCCGAGACGCCATCCCGGTACTCCGGCGGAAACGATCCGCCCCGCCCGATGGACGCCCCGTTGACGAACACCTCATGGGCCCCGGCGAAACCCCGCAGGTTGAGGGTCACCGACTCGGCGAAGAGGTTCCGCTCATGCGGCGTGAAGAAGCTGTCATGCGGCCGGAACCACGCCCGATACCAGCGCCAGGACGGGCCGGCGGGGATGGCCCCGGGAACCTCGACGGACCGCCAGGCGGCCGTGGCATCGTCCGCAGGCAGGGACCACGGGATTCCCGCCAGGATAAACGCACCGACCAGGAGCAAGGACAACACACAGGGCATGATGTCGGGAACCCTGCCCCGCCACCGGCGCGGACGGCAGCGCAAAAGCGCTCCGGGCGTCCGGGATGGCGCGCCTGCCCAGGAGCTCAAAACGTCGGGTTCAGGCCGGCGGCAGCGCCTCAAGGGCGACGGCGCAGAACTTGTAGCTTGGCTGGCGGGAGTGCGGGTCGACCACCGTGAGGGTGAGCGGGTTCAGCTCCCGATAATGCATGGGGATGAATACCTGCCCGGGTTGGACGGCGGGCGTGACCCAGGCATCGGCCACCAGTTCGGCACGCCTGGAGCGCACACGGATCCGCCCTTTTTCATGGAGCGCTAGCCGGGCCGCATCGTCGGGGTGGATCTCCACGTAGCAGGTCTCCGGATAGAGCTGACGGAGAACCGGTGATTTGGAGGTCCGGGTGTTCGTATGCCACTGGGAGCTCGTCCCGCGACCCGTCAACAGGATCCAAGGGTATTCCGGATCGGTGGGCTCGGGCACCGGCGTCGGAGGCGAATGATGGAACACGGCGCGGCCATCGGAGGTCGGAAAACACCCGTCGGCGAAGAGCCGCCGCTCACGGATCCCGGCCGCCCGGGTCTCCGGAAGGGTCGCCAGCGACGCATCGGAGACAGGGTCGAGGACATGATCCCGCATCGCCTGGGAGAAGGGCCATTGGATCCCGCCCAAGGCATCGATGGCACGGTACCCGTCGATGCCCGTGATGTCGCACGGCCGGCCTCGACTCAATCGTTTCAGGAGACCGAACACCGCCTCGGGTGTCTGCCAGTCCGCGAACAGGTCGGCGCATCCCCACGCCTCGGCAATGAGGCGGAAGATGTGGAAGTCGGACAACGCCTGCCCGGGGGGCCGACGGACTCGCTTTACCAACCCCAGACGGCGTTCGCTGTTGATGAACGTTCCTTCCTTCTCCCCCCAACCGGCCGCCGGCAACAGCAGGTCCGCACGCTGGGCGGTCTCGGTGGTGGTGTACAGATCCTGGACCACCAGGAACTCCAGACGACCCAGCAACTCGTTGAACCGGCGCTGCTGGATCCAGGAATGGGAGGAGTTCGTGGCGATGATCCAAAGGCCGCGGATCGCCCCCGACTCGATCCCGTCGACGATGCGGTCATAGGCCCAGGAATTCTCCGAGGGCACGGTGCCCGCCGGCAGCCCCAGGAGCGATTCCACCTCGAGCCGGGCGGCCGGATCGGCGAAGTCGCGCCCGCCGAAAAGGTTGGTCACGTTGGAGAAGAGGCGAGACCCCATGGCATTGCATTGGCCGGTGATGGAATTGGCCCCGGTCCCGGGCTTGCCGATCTGCCCGGTCATCAACGCCAGGTTGATGATCGCCTGGGCGGTGCGGGTCGACTCGTGCCCCTGGTTCACCCCCATGGTCCACCAGTACGAGACCCGGGGCCGGGTCGCGATGCGCTCCACCAGCGTCTCGAACAGATCGAGCGGGATCTTCGCCTCGGCGCACACCTGTTCCGGGGTGAAGTCGCTGACAGCGGCCGCGAACGCCTCGAAGCCCCGGGTGTGGGCCTCGATGAACGCGCGATCCACCGCCCCCCGACGGATCAGCGCCGAGGCCACGCCATAGAGCAGGACGAGGTCGGATTTCGGAGCCAGCGGAACGTGAAGGGTCGCGCCCATGGCGGTCTCCGTCCGACGGGGATCCAGCACGATGATCTCCGGCGAACGCCGATTCTGAAGCACCCGCTGCCACAGGATCGGGTGCGCGACCGCGGGATTGGAGCCCACGAACACGAGGCAATCCGACTCCTCGAAATCGGCGTAGGTGTAGGGCGGGGCATCGAAGCCCAGACTCTGCTTGTAGGCGACATGCGCCGTCGCCATGCACTGGCGCGTGTTGGAGTCGCAATGCAGACCGCGCATGCCGAACTTGAAGAGGGCGCCCAGCAGCGCCATCTCCTCGGTGCAGATCTGGCCGGTGCTCAGGAAGGCGATGGATTGCGGCCCCCAGTTCTGTTGCACCGATTTCATCCGCGACACGAAGGCATGAAGAGCCTTGGACCAGACCACCGGTTCCATCGCACCGGTGGCGGGATTCCGAAGCAGGGGCGTCGTGGCCCGGTCCGGGGCATCCAAGGCGGCCAAGGCCTCCCAACCCTTCGGACAAGCCATGCCTTGGTTCACGGGAAAGCGCGGATCCGGGCTGAGGTTGACCGCCTCGCCATTGACCAAGTGGGCCGTGAGGCCACACCCGGTGGCGCAGTAACCACAGACAATTCCCGTGGTTGCGTCGGGCTTCAGGCGGGCGGGCACCTGGCCCAATCCAAACCCGCCCGGCACCCGGGCCAGGTCGGTGGTCAACGGCCCATCCCAGGCCCTCCAGGGGATTCGCGGAAGATTCATGGTCTCTCTTGGTCGCGGGAATCGACATCGGCCAGGAATCCCCCGGCGAAGAACCGCCAGCGCTCGAACATCGACAACCCGGTCAGGAGCAGCAGGGCGAGGATCGATACCCACGAAGGCCCAACCATCAGACCCCAGCCCACACCCCACCCCATCAGGACGGTTCCGGCGAACCGCGGACCGGTGCGCCGTGAGCGCCACCCTGCGCGACCGGTGACAACGTAGACCTGGATCTGCGCCACCGTCGTCAGGACCAGGAGCACCAGCAGACCAGAGGCGACACCCTGGAACCCCCGCAGCGGAGCCGGGAATGCCGGCACCCAGGCCAGCCCCGCGATCCACCCGGTGAAGAGCAGCGAGACCGAAGAGAACGCGCCCAGAGCCAGCGCCTCGCGACTCAACCAACTGGTCTTCCAGCCCATCCAGATGCGCCAAGCCTTGAGCGGTTGTCCCAAGTGGAACACCGATGCGATCAATCCGGCGTGGACCCACAGACAACCCAGCGCGGCCACCGCGGCGTCCCTCCCCGTGGGGATCCGCCCGGACATCCCCGTCCCCAGGGCCACTGCGGCGAGGATTCCGCCCCCCCATTGGGTGAGCACCAGCATCGCGATCAACGGCCAATGGGCGTCCCTCCGGCACGGGGTCCCGGTCACGGGGCGGGACTCCAGTCCATCCATCGGGCGCCTCGAGCGGTACACCGTCGAGGGCACGGTGATCGAGGCCGGGGGCATCCCGGGCAGGGAGCATCCGCCGTCGCGATGGCCGGCGGTCGACGCCTCTCCTCGACATCGATCGATCGTCGCAGCCACCGGGACACGCGTGATCCGGATGGCTTCGTTGGGGCAGGCCTGCACGCACGCCGGGGCCTCCCCCGCCTGGAGTCGTCCCTGGCACAGGTCGCACTTGCGCACGATGCCCCGGGATTCCGAGAACTTCGGCACCTCGTACGGGCAGGTGAAGATGCAGTAGCTGCACCCGATGCACTGGTCGTCGAGATGGCGGACGATGCCGGTGAGCGGATCCTTCTCGTAGGCCAGCACCGGGCAGCCCTTCAGGCAACCGGGATCCACGCAATGGTGGCAGGCGGACGTGACCGCCAGGGTCACCGCTTCCGGGCGGGGGGTTTGGGGAACCGGACGGGAAGCGACCATGAGGCGGATCTCGCGCCAGGATTCCTCGGGTTCCAGCCCGTTGAGCGAATGGCAGGCCACGACGCAGGCCTTGCAGGAGGAGCACTGGTCGAGGTCGACCTCGAACGCGTACTGCTCCCCGGGCCCGGGAGGGGTGGCCGGCAAGAGGGCCCGGTAGCGCTGCTCCAGCAACGGGGCGCGCGCATCGGCCTGGCGCTGGCTGAAGCGCTCGACGGCGGTCAGTCGCCGCTGCTCGGCCACGAACGCGTCCACCAACGTCTCAAGAGGATCCTCCGGAACGGTGGCTGCGGACGATGGTGATGGGGGGGTCACCGGTGGGGACAAGGGCTCAAGGGCGATTCGGGCTCTCCGAGAACAACTCCTGGAGTCGTCCAAGGTCGTGCCTCGAGGTGAAGCCCTGGAAGGTTTCTCCCGGTTGCCGGTCGCGCAGATAGACCTTCAGCATGCGCTCCAGCAGCGGACCCAATTCCTCGACGATCACCCCTTGGAACACCGCACGCCCGATCGCCTGCCGCGAACCGAATCCCCCTCCCACGAAGACATGGTAAGCCTCCTGGGCCTGCCCCCCGCGCTTGAGTTGCGTGCCCAGGAGCCCGATGTCGCCCATGTAATGCTGGGCGCAGGAGTTCGGGCATCCGGTAAGGTGGATGTTCACCGGTTGGTCCAGGCTCACGCGGGAGTCGAGCCATTCGATCAATTGCAGGGCGTGGCCCTTGGTGTCGGATGCGGCGAACCGGCAATGCCGATTGCCGGTGCAGGCGATGAATCCCCCCCGAAGCGCGCTGGACCTCCAATCGAGACCCATCTTCACCAGGGCCTTCTTCACCGTCTCGACGTAGGCCTCGGGGATGTTCGGCACGATCAGGTTCTGCCACACGGTCAGCCGGACCTCGCCGCTCCCGTACAACTCGGCCAACTCGGCCAGACGCCGCAGTTGCCTGGAGGTGATCTGCCCCACGGGCACCGCGACACCCACCCAATATCGGCCGGCTTGTCGCTGCTGGTGAACCCCCAGGTGCGGGTGCTGGCTGGCGGGAGCCGAGTCACTGGCCGCGACCGCAGCCTCGGAGCCCGGGGGTATGCCCATCAAGGCACGTCCCAACCGCGTCTCCGTCTCGGTTCGAAAGCGATCCAGCGTCCAATGCTCGAGCAGATGCTTGAGCCGGGCACGCTTGCGGTCGGTCCGGTCGCCATGGGCGAGATAAACCCGGAGCATGGCCGCAGTGACTGGGATCACTTCGGAAGGCGTCACCAAGACACCCAGGTCCCGCGCGAAGGATTTGTGACCGGTGGCCCCGCCCAGCAGACATCGGAAGTACAACCCCGCGGGCACGACGTCCGTCAGGAGATCTCCAGGCCGGAAGCCGCTGACACCCTCGGCCTGGAGCTCTGCAGGCGACCAGACCCGCACGGCCTTCCATCCGATGTCGTTGGTGTCCTCCACCGTCGGGATCGATCCGCCTCCATGGAAGGCGATGTTGAACTTCCGGGGCAGATCGTAGAACTCGCGGTGGTTCAGTATGAGCTGCCCCAGCTGGAGGGTCAGGGGCAGCGTCTCCAGGCGCTCGGACGGATCGAGACCGCTGGTCGGATCGCAGGTCAGGTTGCGGATGTTGTCGGCTCCGGCGCCCCGGGTGTGCAGGCCGACCGCCTGGATGCGTCTCAGGAATTCCGGTGCGTCCCGGAATCGGAGGTGTCGCACCTGGAGATTCGCCCGGGTGGTGATCTGCAGGTAGCCGGTGGTGAGGCTGTCGGTCACGGCGGCGATCTCCCGGAGCTGGGCCGAGGTCAGTTGGCCTCCCGGAATGCGGAGACGGGCCATGTACCCCTCGTTCATCGGGCTCATGTAGAAGAGCCCCTGCCATTTGAAGCGGAACGCGTTGTCGGGATCGGGCGCCTGGTCGGAAGCCGCGTGCTGCAGCAGGAGCGAATAGGCGTCCAGCGGGTGCAACTCCCGTTTGATGCGTTCCTGGTCGGTCAACTCGGAAAGGTCCGAAGCCGCCGCCACGGCGGCGACAGGAAGCGGGCTCGACGGCACGAGGTCGCCGAAGCCGAGACCGCGATTGCGGAGACCTGCAAAGAGGCCCTCGAGGTAGGCGGTCTGCTCGGCGTCGAGCGGTTGTCCGGAGACCTGTTGGAACGGGAGGCTCATGGGGTGGGGTTCATCGGGATCGAGCGTCTTCAGTACACGTCCTTCTGGTAGCGCCCCTCGGACTGAAGGCGCTCGAGGTATTCCGAGGCCTTTTCCTCGGTGCGACCTCCCGCGGTCCGGATCACCGTCCGGAGCGCCGCCTCGACATCCTTGGCCATCCGTCGCGCATCGCCGCAGACGTAGAAATGCGCCCCTTCCTCCAGCCACTGCCACAGGGCCTGGGACTGCTCCCGCATGCGGTCCTGGACGTAGACCTTGGACTCCTGATCGCGACTGAAGGCCAGATCGAGCCGGGTGAGGAACCCGTCTTGATGCAGCGGGTCCAACTCCGAGGAATACAGGTAATCGGTGGCTCGGCGCTGATCGCCGAAGAAGAGCCAGTGCTTCCCGGTGGCCCCGATGGCGCGCCGCTCCTGCAGGAAGGCGCGGAACGGGGCGATCCCGGTGCCGGGGCCCACCATGATCATGGGCCGTGACGGGTCGCCGGGCGGCCGGAAATGGCGACTGACCTGGACGAAGACCGGGACCGGTGTCACTCCCGGGATCACCCGGTCGGCCAGCCAACACGAAGCCACTCCAAGCCGGGCTCGACCATGGGCTTCGTAGCGGACGGTCCCCACCGTGAGGTGCACCTCACCGGGGTGCGCCTTCGGGGAGGAAGAGATGGAATACAGGCGGGGTTGGAGCGGCCGCAGCAGCGGGCCCAATTCCACGGCATCGAGACGGGCCTCGGGAGCCGATCGGAGTGCGTCCAGCACGTCGCGCCCGGCCATCCAGGATTCAAGGTTGGGGCGCCGGGACGGCTCCAAAAGGGAGGCGATGAGGGAACCGGGGGCCAGCTCCGCCAAACGCTTCAAGAGGGCCGGCGATGGCTGGGTCAGCACCCACCGGTTCGTGAGGGCCTCTGCGAGAGTGGTCGATTCGGCGGGGACCGTCGGGCCAAGCCCCACCGACACCGTCGGATCGAGACCGAGGGCCTCCAAGATCCCGTCGACCAGCGCCGGATCATTCGACGGCTGAACCCCCAAGGCGTCACCCGCTTCGTACACGAGAGAAGCATCGTCGAGCTCGATCTCGATGTGCCGTGTATCCTTGGACGATCCCTCGCCATTGAGTCGTCGGGCCACCCGCAGGCGGGCCGGATAGGGATGGCGGCGAGTCCATGGACTGGCGGCCGCCGGTGTCTCCGGACTCGGGCCCGACCCCGGCCCCACGGTAGGGCCAGGGATCGGCGACACGACGCAGGGAGGCGCGTCGACCGGTTCGACCGAGTCGAGGGAGGGCCACACGGCCTCCATCCAGGCCGTGAACGGAGCCCGATCCCCGCCGTCGCATTCGGCGCGGGGCGCCACGCGCCGGGCGCCCAGGGCCTCCAGGCGCTCATCGATCCTGCGGGCGGCACCGCAGAAATCGGCGTAGTTCCGATCGCCCAGGCCAAGCACCGAATACCGGAGGGACCCCAACCGCGGAGCCGCACCCTCACTCAGCCGGGACCAGAATCCGGCGGCATTGTCGGGCGGTTCACCATCGCCCCAGGTCGAGCACACCACCAGCAGGCGCTCCAATCCCGAGAGCTCATCCGGGCTGATGCTGTCCAGCTCCCGCAGCGTGACCAGGAACCCCTTGGACTCGGCCGCCTTTGCCACCTTCTTGGCCAGTCCCGAGGCGGAACCGGTCTGCGACCCGAATCCGATCCAAAGTGGTCGCGACGGGGCGACCGGCGGCGGCGCATCGGGAACGGTCCCCGGGACTGCGGATCCCAACCGATCGAAGAGCGAGGCGGCCAGGAACCCGTTAAGCCATGCGCGCTGCTCCCGGCTGAACGGAGCAGTTTCCGGCACGATGTTCATGCGGGTGTTCAGGTTCGCGACTCAGAAGTTCACCTGTGCCTGCACATAGACGTAGTCCGCATCCTGTGAACCCACCTTCGAGAGCGAGTCCCGGATGTAGTCACCCCGGAGGAAGCGGCAATAGGCGGCCTCGAGCACGAGGTATTTGCTGGCCTGCCACGTGGCCACAAGGTCGATCTCGGAACCGACAAAGGAACCGGCGTCGGGATTGATTCCGTAACCGGTCCCGCGGGCAGCGGCGCCCTGGAAGGTCATGCCACCCCGGGGGAGCCCAGCGACGTTGTAGAAGTTGTCGTTGGCCGTCGCCAACCACTTCAGGTGACCTTCGAGCTGGACGCGCAACCGGGGGGTGGCGAGCAGGGAACTGCGAAGGCGCACGTTGTGCAGATTCTGAAAGGAGGCGAAGTCGGCGTAGCCGTAGAAGAGATGGCCGGTGGGATAGAGGTGGACGAAGGTCTCGTGGGTGCCGTCGGTGGGGTTGTTGTCACCGCTGGCGACGCTGTATTCGAGGCCGAGGCGCGGCTGGAGCTCCGATTCCTTCCAGGTGTATCCGCCGGAGATGACCCCGGCCCAGGCGCGATGCTCCCTCCGCGGACCCATTCCGGCGGCTTCCCGGGCGTCGGCAAAGTTGCCGAACTGGTAGTAGGCCTGGGCCCCCCAGTCGACGTTGACCCAGTCGTTGGTGGAACTGCGGACATACGTGCCTGCGGTGTAGATGTCCTGCGCCTCCGGCGGCCGGAAGGGTGCGGGAGTCAACCCCCGGTTCCCGGCATTGGCATCGCGCCCCGCATTGCGGCTCAGGAAGTAGAGCTCGGTCCAGGTCTTGGGGATGGCCTTGGTGGTGAGGTGCAGCCCCGAGAAGAGTTCGTCCGGGTTCGATCGGTTGAAGCCGTTGTCGTCGGGCATCACCACCATCGAGCTCCATCCCTCCACGGCGAAGTACGGGTTTTGCCAGCGCACCTTGGCCGCATCCCATTGCCGGCCGATGTTGTTCCAGGCCAGCGGACCGACGATCCGTTGCTCGCCGAGGAGCAGTTCCTGGCGCCCCACCTTGAGCGACACGGGAAACTCCTTGTGGTTGCCAAGGAAGACATAGGCTTGCTGAAGGTCCATGGGACCGTCCGACTCGGGGCTGCTGCCTTTGCCCGCCGACGCTGCCGGATAGGCCGGGATGGCAACCCCGTTCAGGGTCCTTGCCTGGGTCACGCCGTTGCCCGTGCTGGACCGGTCGTCGCCGGTGACGGTGCTGGAGCGGCCTTGCGCGAAGACCTCGAACCAACGCCCGGTATAGCCTGCTCGGATGAGAACCCGCTGGAGCAGATAGCTGTTGTCGTTGTCGGTGTCGGTGCGGAAGTCCGCCAGGGATCCGGGGCCGGTGAAGCCGCCATTCTGCTTGATCTCATAGCGACCCCAATAGAGCGCGCCGAGGTTCCAGGAGGAGAGGTACGGATTGTCCTGCCGTAGCCAGTCGTTGATGAAACCGGCCGGCGATGGGGCGACGGGGGTGGTCACGCCCCATTCGAAACCGGGGGGAGCGGCCTGGGCGGCACCGGGGGTCAGGATCAGGGCGGCGAGGCGGGCGATGGCGGCGAGAGGGAGGAATGTCGCGGAGGGTTTCATCGGGGAGGGTTCGGTTTGGGTTGGCGGTGGGTGAATGGGTTTCTGGGGGGGAACAAGGATCAGTCATGCGCCCGCGGCGGCGACGGGCGAAGCGGTCTGGGTCGAAGGGGGTGGACCGTGGTCTCCGTCCGTGGCACGCCCGCGGGGAGTCTGCCCCTTGAGGGTGTAGGCACGCACATGGAGGAACTCGATGAGTTGCTCGCGGAGGCGGTAGTATTCCGGATCCTCGAGCAACTCCTGACGGCGGCGCGGGCGAGCGAAGGGAACGTGCAGGATTTCCCCTACTTCCGCCTCGGGGCCATTGGTCATCATCACGATGCGATCCGACAGGAAGAGCGCCTCGTCGACGTCATGGGTCACCATGAGAGCGGTGAGTCGGGTTCGGTTCCAGAGGTCGAGCAGCACCTGCTGAAGCTCGTAGCGGGTGAGCGAATCGAGCATCCCGAAGGGTTCATCCAGCAGCAGCATCTTGGGCGACAGCGCGAAGGCCCGTGCGATGCCCACCCGCTGGCGCATTCCCTGGCTCAGTTCGGAGGGAAGCTGATGCAGGGCTTCGCCCAATCCGACCACCGTCAGGTAGTACTCGGCGATCTGGCGGCGTTCCTCACGCGAGGCGGTATAGAACACCTGGTCGACCCCAAGCAGGACATTCTCGAGGGCGCTCATCCACGGGAGCAGGTTGGGGGCCTGGAACACGACCCCGCGGTCCGGGCCCGGGCCGGTGAGCTCACGACCGGCAAGGACGATGCCGCCGGCCGAAGCCTCGCTCAACCCGGCCAGGATCGACAGGACGGTGCTTTTGCCGCACCCCGAATGGCCGATGAGGGAGACGAATTCCCCCTGCCGGATGCGCAGGTTGAAGTCCTTCACCACACGCAGCGGACCCTTGGGGGTCGGGAAGACCTTGCTGAGGTGGGAGATCTCGACGTGGTCGGCCATGGGTGCCTAGGGGTTGAGGTCGACCGTCTCGCGACGCTCCTCGGATCGCCTCCGCGGCCGGCGGCGACCGCCGATCAGGGGCTTCGGAATCTCGAGGTCCTCCGGCTCGAGGTCCGGCAGGATCAACTTGCGGGAGACGGAGACCGCCGGACGGGCCCCCGGGCCCAGCAACCAGGCGACAACCTCGGCCCGGAGCTCCTTGAAATGGGGATCGTGGTTGAGGGCGCGCCGGTCGCGCGTGGGATCCAGGACGACCGGGAACGACGGGCCAAGGGTGGCCCCCGGGCCGGCACTGAGCGGGATGATCCGGTCGGCCATGAGGATCCCCTCGTCGGGATCGTTGGTGATCAGCACGACGGTCTTGCCCGAGGCCCTGCAGATGCGGGATATCTCGTCCTGAAGGGTCCCCCGCGTGAGGGCATCGAGCGCGCCCAGCGGTTCATCGAGCAGGAGGATCTGCGGATCCATTGCCAAGGCCCGGGCCACCGACACGCGCTGACGCATGCCTCCGGACAACTCCCCGGGACGCCGATCCCGCGCCGGTGTGAGATTGACCAGATGGATGTGACGATCCACCTGCTCGGCGCGCTGTGCCTCGGTCCACCCGGGGAAGACCGAATCCACGGCGAGGCGGATGTTCTCGGCCACGGTCATCCAGGGGAGCAGGCTGTAGTTCTGGAAGACCACCCCGCGGTCGGGGCCCGGGCCTTCGATGATGCGACCATCCAGGCGGACGCTGCCGGTGTCGGGCTTGAGCAGTCCGGAGACGAGATGGAGCAAGGTGGATTTGCCGGCACCGGAGTAGCCGACGATGGCGATGATCTCGCCTTGCTCCACGGAGAGGTCCACGCCGCTGAGCACCTCCCGGCGTGCCTCAGGCGGCCCGAACCCCATGGAAACCTGGTTGATGACGAGGAAAGACATGGGAATCGGTTCAGAGGATGCTCTTGAAGCGGCGCTCCAGAAGGCTCATGGCCCGGTCGAGCGAGAAGCCGACCAGACCGATGGTCACGATGCAGAGGACGATGCTCGTGTAGAGGCCGTTGTTGTATTCGTTCCAGAGGAAGTTCCCGATGCCGATGCGACCGGTCAGCATCTCGACTGCCACGATGACCAACCAGGCGATGCCCAGGCTCAGTCGGTAGCCGGTGAACATGTACGGCAGCGTCGCCGGGATCATGATCCGGAACAGGGTCTGGGTCCGGGAGAGCTTCAGGACCCGGGCTACGTTCAGGTAGTCCTGCGGGATGGCCCGCACCCCGACCGCGGTGTTGAGGACCGTCGGCCACATGGCGCAGACCGCGATGGTGAAGAGTGCCGCCAACTCGTTGGCGCTCTTGCCGGCATTGGCAAAGAGCACCACCCCCAGCGGCATCCACGCCAGGGGCGACACCGGTCGCAGGACCTGGATGATCGGGTCGAACATCTTGGAGAACGTGGCCGAGAGGCCCAGGAGGAATCCCATCGGGGTTCCCAGGACCAGGGCGATGGCATAGCCCTTGGCCACGATCACCAGCGAGTACCACGTGAACCTAAGGATTCCCTGGTCGAGTTCCTCGCGTTTGGCGAAGGGTTCCACGACGTACTTGCGGGTCTTCTCCCAGGTCTGGACCGGACCGGGCAGGTCCTGGACCCAGCCAAGCTTGACCTCCTCGACCGTCCCGTCGGCCAGGCTCCGGGTCACGGTCCGGCCCGAGATCATCTGCCAGGCCAGCAGGGTCAGGGCGATGCCCACCAGCGGCATCACCACCGATTCCCAATGGATCTTCTTCATGAGGGGTCAGCCCTTGAGGTTCTTCACCGCGAAGGCCTGGGCATAGGCCTCGGGCTGTGCGGGATCGAAGGGGATGCCGTCGAAGAGCGTCTCGGGGCGATCGTCACGCCCGCCATGGACGACCCCGATCTCCTTCATGGCCGCCTCGTAGAGATCGGCGCGCGCCACCTTCGCGGCGATGCCGGCATAGTCGGGAGCGCCGGCGACCATCCCCCAACGCCGCAACTGGCTGAGCCACCAGGCCACATACTTGGGCTGGGGGTAGTTGCAGTTGCGCTCGTGGAAGATCATGGGGAACGGATCCTTGTACTTCCGGCCGTCTCCCAGGTCGTAGTCGCCCAGGAGCCGTCCGAGGATCACGTCCTTCGGGCAGTTCACGTAGCTGGGCTTGCTGACGATGTCGCACTGCTCCGGGCGATTGCCCAGGTCATCGAGCCACACCGAGGCCTCATGCAGGGCCTTGAGCACGGCCTTCACGGTCTTCGGGTTCTTGTCGGCGTATTCGGCCAGGAAGGCGCAGACCTTCTCGGGATGGTCCTTCCAGAGCTTCTGCGTGGTGATGGCGGTGAAGCCGATCTTGTCGCTGACCGCACGGGCGTTCCACGGCTCGCCGACACAGAAGCCGTCCATCTTGCCCACCTTCATGTTGGCGACCATCTGTGGCGGCGGGATGGTGATGAGGTTGACGTCCTTGTCGGGATGGATGCCTCCGGCCGCGAGGTAGTAGCGCAACCACATGGCATGCGTCCCCGGCGGGAAGGTCATGGCGAAGGTCATGGGTTCGCCCAGGGACTTGGCCTTCTCGACGAAGGGCTTCAGCGCCTTGGGATCCTCCTGCACCTTGCCGAGGAACTCGGACTTGAGGGTGATCGCCTGGCCGTTGCGATTTAGGATCCAGGGGAAGACCATGGGCTTCTTGGCCGAGCCCAGCAGCCCCATGGTCGATGCGATGGGCATGCCGATGAGCATGTGGGTGGCCTGGTTGTCGCCGGTCTGGAGCTTGTCCCGGATGACGGCCCAACTGGCCTCCTTCGAGATCGAGGACTGGATGCCGTGTTTCTTGAAGAGCCCCTTCTCGTGGGCGATGACGATCGGGGAGCAATCGGTCAGCGCGATGATCCCGAAGCGCAAATTCGGCGACTCCGGCGAGTCGTCGGCGTACACCGAACCGGTCCAGCCGGCGGGGAGGCCGGCCAGCAGGGATCCGGCGACGGTGGTGCGGAGGAAGTGACGACGGGTGGTTTCAGGCCGACAGGGTCTGGGGTTCATGGGGATTGGGGAGGGGTTTGTGCGGGGAAGCGGACTTGGAAAGACGGCGGCGCGCGGCCTCGTAGACCTCCATGCGGAAGACCGAACCGAGCCACGCGGGCCGGATGGGCCCGGTCGGCCGGTCCCCGTAGAGTTCACGGAGGATCCAATGCACTTTCTCCGGGCTGGGCTCGTTGGTGTCGAAGCGGTGGAAGCAGTTGAACTCCGGGAGAGTGCAGGACCTGCCCGGCGAGGTGGGGATCACCCCGGTCCAACCCGGCCGGATGAACTCGGCGGGCAGGTGCAGGAATTCCGGGCGTGAGAGCAGCGCGATCACCGTGTCAGCCTCCCCGGGCAGGTCGCAGATGCAGCAGGCTTCCAGCAGTGCCGCGACCAACCGTTCATGCTGTTCGGGTTCGTCGTCGGCCCACTGGCCTCGGACCGCCAGCACCTTCTCCGGGTGACGCGGCGCCACCGAACAGCTCGTGGCCGGGCAGTATCCGAATCCGCGCAGCACGGCCTCGGAGTTCCAGGGTTCGCCGACGCAATACCCGTCCAGGTGCCCGGAACTCAGGCCCGTGAGGATTTGCCTGGGGGGCACGACGACCAGCCGATAGTCGCGACCCTCGACCATGTTCGCCGTCGACAACCATCCCCGGAGCAATCGCGAGTGCGTGGAGCAGGTCGAGACCGTGCCCAGGGTGATCGGACCCCCTCGACGGCGGACGACCCACCGGGCGAGGTCCTCGGCGCTGTGGACCCCATCATCATGGAACCGACGCGCCAGGGTGATGGCATTGCCGTTCAGATTGAGCACCAGGGCGGTGCAGCACGGCGTGGGGAGCCCTTCGAGGCCCAGGCTCAGGTGCAGGGGCAGGCCGCAGGGCGCATGGGCCGCCTCCAACTCACCGTTGGCCAGCTTGCTTCGGATCGAGGCCCAACCCAGCTCCCGACTCAGGCGGACCTGCAGGCCCTGTCGTGCGAAGAGCCCGTATTCTTGGGCGACGATCAGCGGCGCGCAGTCGTTCAACGGGACGAAACCCACCCGGATCTCCGAAAACCCGACGGCATGGCGGGACCGGGACCGTTCCAGCGGGCTGGCGGTGACACGACTCATTCCTGCCACCGTGCTAGCGCAGCGGATGCCGACAGGCGGGTTGGCACCCGAAGAAATCGGTCGAAGGTTTCATCCGAACGATGAAAACCATTCACCATCCAGGTTTCACCTCGCAGCAGCGGGCTCGGGCGTCGACACCGTGGAGGTGCCGGGCGGGCGCCGGCATCAGGATCGGGCACCCGGCTGGCTGGGTCGACACCGCCGGGGAGGCCTCCAAACCACCCCGGGCCGGATGGGGGTTGGCGTTTTCTGGACAGGCTGGGCAGGAATCATTGCCCGGATGGGACCATGCGCGGCTTCGGGAATGCCGGCGACGACCCCGTCAATGGGCCTGATCGAGCGCCGCAACGATGGAATCGACATCGTACACGCAGCCACCCCAGGTGCCGCCGCTGGCCCGGACCAAGGCGGCCCAGAGACGCGTGTCGGCGGGGAGCTTCTCGTGCGGGGCGAGCCCGGGATGGGGCGTTCGCGACCGCAATTCGGACTCGGCCGTCGCGTCATCCCAGGGACCGTCGGCATCGCCCACGAGGTCCACCGAGCCCTCCAGGGTCCGGCAGTCGATGCGCACGCGGATCCGGTCGCCGTCCCGCACCTTGCCGATGGGTCCGCCGGCCAAGGCCTCCGGACCCACATGGCCGATGCACGCACCGGTGGAGACGCCGCTGAAGCGGGCGTCGGTGATGAGCGCCACGTGCTTGCCGAAGGGCAGGTGCTTGAGGGCCGAGGTGAGCTGGTAGGTCTCCTCCATGCCCGTGCCCATCGGGCCGACGCCCGCGAGCACCAGCACGTCGCCGGCACGGATGCGGCCCGCCTTGATGGCGGCGATGGCATCGCGCTCGCGGGTGAAGACCCGGGCCGGACCCTCGAGCGAGAAGACCCCGTCCGCCGAGAGCATCGACGGGTCGATGGCCGTGCTCTTGATGACGGCCCCCTCGGGCGCGAGGTTGCCACGCGGGAAGGTGACCGTGCTGGTGAGGCCTCGCTCCCGGGCCAGCGGAGGCGGCAGGACGACCGAGTCGGGATCGACGCCGTCGGCCTCGCGCAGCCGCTCGCGCAACACGGCACGGCGCTCCGAGCCGGCCCAGGCCTCGAGCATGTCGCCCAGACGGTCGCCGGTGGCCGTGAGGGCCTCGAGGTCCAGCAGGCCGAGGTCGCGCAGGTGCCGCATCACCTCGGGCACGCCACCGGCCAGGAAGGCGCGGACGGTCGGATGATGGGTCGGGCCGTTGGGCATGACGCTGACCAGGCGCGGCGTGCGTCGGTTGATGGCGATCCAGTCGTCCACCGTGGGCCGACGCAGGCCGGCCGCATGGGCGATGGCGGGGATGTGCAGGAGCAGGTTGGTGGATCCACCGAAGGCGGCATGCACCGTCATCGCGTTGCGCAACGCCGCGTCGGTGAGCACCGAGCGGGTGGCGCGGCCGGCCGCCTCGCGGGCCATGAGGGCCCGGGCGGAGTCGCGGGCCAACTGCACCCAGATGGGCTCGCCGCTCGGGGCCAGGGCCGAATGCGGCAGGGCCAGTCCCAGCGCCTCGCCCACCACCTGCGAGGTCGCGGCCGTGCCGAGGAACTGGCATCCGCCGCCCGGCGTGCCGCAGGCGCGGCAGCCAAGGTCGGCCGCCTCGTCGAGGGTCACGAGCCCGTGCGAGAACCGCGCACCCAAGGTCTGCACCGTGCCGGCGTCCTCGCCGCGCTCCGGGGGCAGCGTGACCCCGCCGGGGACGAGCACGGTGGGCAGGTCCGACTGGGCGGCCAGGGCCATCATCATCGCCGGCAGGCCCTTGTCGCAGGTGGCCACGCCGAGCACGCCGACGCGCTGGGGCAGCGAGCGGATGAGGCGGCGGAAGACGATGGCCGCATCGTTGCGGTAGGGGAGGCTGTCGAACATGCCCACCGTGCCCTGCGTGCGACCGTCGCACGGGTCCGACACGCTGGCGGCGAAGGGCAGCGCCCTGCCCTCGCGGAAGGTCTCGGCCGCGGCCCACGAGAGCAGCCCGATCTCCCAGTGCCCGGTGTGATAGCCCAAGGCGATGGGCCGGCCGTCCTCGGCGCGGATCCCGCCCTGGGTGCTGAGGATGAGGAATTGCCGGCGGCCCAGCTCGGAGGGATTCCATCCCATGCCGGCGTTCTGGGTCATGCCGAAGAGGTCCCCGCTCGGGGCCTCGCGGAGCATCGCCTCGGTCAGCGGCAGCTTCCCCGAGGGTCCGGGCGCGCGGGTGCGGATCCGGGCCAGGGATTCCGGGAACGGGCCGAAGAGGTCGCGGGCCGTCATGGGTTGGTCAGAGTGGCTCCGGGGAGCGCGGCGACGGTCCCCGGGGTGCCCGGGGTGGCGGTTCAGGGCTTGCGGTGGGTCGGCACGTGGGTGTCCCAGGTGCGGCCTGACTCCGGGGACACATGGGTGAATCCGAAGCCGGCCGGGGGGTTCGGGATGCGGATCAGGTGCTTGCAGCCCGGACACTGGATCTGCCGTCCGGCGAAACGCACCTCGCACTTGAGCGGCTGGTCGCAATGCGAACAGAAGAACTTGAAGTCGGCGGTCTCCATGACGCGAGTGAACCCCCGGGGCCGCCCCCCCGCCATCCCGAAATGGACGACCCAACCTGGCCGAAAACCAACCTCGGAGGCCGTGAGATGAGGACCGGGCCCTAGATGGCGAAGTCGTTGTACTCGGGCTTCACGGCCTCGAGCGGCGGCTGGAGCATGCCGGCGGCGACGGTGGCGTTGGTGCCCTGCTCCACCAGGATGAAGGCCCCGGTGAGGCGGTTGGTGCGGTAGCCGTCGAAGACGATGGGCTTGGCCGTGCGGAGACGCACGCGGCCGATGTCGTTCATGACGAGCTCGGCGGGCTCGGGCTCCTCCTCGAGGGCCTGGATGTTGATGCGGCTCTCCAGCGAGGTCACCACCGCCTGAACGGTCTGGGTCGAATGCTTGAGGAAGAGCTTGCGGCCCTTCTGCAGGGGGCGCGGGTTCATCCAACAGACTTGCGCGGCCAGGTCGTTCGAGAGGCCCGGCAGGGCATCGAGCCCGACGATCATGTCACCCCGGCTGATGTCGAGGTCGTGCTCGAGCTGCAGCGTGACGCTCTGCGGGCAGAAGGCCTCCTCCAGCTCGCCGTCGAGCGTCCAGATCTTGTGCACGGTGCTCTTGAGGCCGCTGGGCAGCACCATGATGCGCTGGCCCCGGCGCACGATGCCGCTGGCGATCTGGCCGCTGAGGCCGCGGAAATCGTGCAGCTGCGGGTCGGTGGGGTTGTTGGGCCGGTTCACCCACTGCACCGGGAAGCGCAGGCCCTGGAGGTTCCAGTCGCTGGCGATGTGCACCGTCTCGAGGTGGCCGAGCAGCGTCGGTCCGGAATACCAGGGCGTGTGCGGCGACGGGTCCACCACGTTGTCGCCATTGAGGGCGCTCAGGGGGATGAACTTCACGTCCTTGATGTCGAGGCGCGGCAGGAAGCTCTCGAAGGTCTCGCGGATCTCGTGGAACCGGGCCTCGGACCAGCCCACCAGGTCCATCTTGTTCACCGCGATCACCAGGTGCGGGATGCGCAGCAACGAGGCGAGGTAGGTGTGCCGGCGCGACTGCTCGATCACGCCCTGGCGAGCGTCCACCAGCACGATCGACAGGTTCGCCGTCGAGGCGCCCGTGACCATGTTGCGGGTGTACTGCACATGGCCCGGGGTGTCGGCCACGATGAACTTGCGCCGCGGCGTCGCGAAGTAGCGGTAGGCGACATCGATGGTGATGCCCTGCTCGCGCTCGGCCCGCAGGCCGTCGGTGAGGTTGGCCAGGTTGATCTGCCCGCCGCCGCTCAGGTCCGCCGAGCGCTCGAGCGCCTCCAGCTGGTCCTCCATGATCGACTTGGAGTCGTAGAGCAGCCGGCCGATGAGCGTGGACTTGCCGTCGTCCACCGAGCCGCAGGTGTTGAAACGCAACAATTCGATCGGATGTGTCGGGACAGACATGACCAAGGCCCGCGATTCAACGCCAACCCGCCCCACCGCGCACGTCAGAAAGAACCCAAAAGGGGTCGGTCCTCACTTTTGACACAAGCCCCGGGCTCCGCGGACGCACCCCCGCCGGTTCCATGGTGCGGATCCTCCGGACCGACGGCGGCGGCGCATGCCCCCGGCCCCTCCCGGGATCACCTCGTCTGATTCCGGAGGATGAGCACCGACGGGCCTTTCTCGCGCCAGAGTCCCTTGAGCTTGTGGGGCACCGGGGTGGGCATCTCGATGAGGGAGCCCAGCACGAGGTCGTCGTCGCCGTCGCCATCCAGGTCCCCGGCCTCGAGGGAGATCCAGCGTCCCGTGACGCCCTGCCGCAGGGTCTGGGCCTTGAAGGCCAGGTCCTTGCCGCCGGCGGGCGTCGTGTTCTCGAAGTGGAGGAAGCCCTCCTGCGGGGTGAGTTCGTAGTCGGGAAAGAAGGAGATGGCGGCGATGTCGAGGTCGCCGTCCCCGTCGAAGTCGCGGGCGATGGCCCGGTAGGCCCCGTGCAGGGGCGAGGACCAGGCCTGCTCCCAGCGGAGTCCGCCGCGGTTCCGCAGGATCCGCACGCCGTGGTAGGGCTTGTTGGGGGAGGTGTCGAAGTCGGCATTATCACCGTTGGTGACGAGGATGTCCGGCAGGCCGTCGCGGTCGAAGTCGGCCAGCTCGAAGCCGGAGTGGCCCCAGCTCGGCGGCCTCTGCTGCACGAGTTGACGGCGGAACCGGCCGCCACCCTCGTTGAGGAAGAGCAGCAGCGATTCGCGCGCCTGCGCCTGCAGGACCATCAGGTCGGGTCGACCGTCGCCGTTGAAATCGCGGATCTCGGAGCGCAGACAACCGGGCTCGGGCAGGATGACCCGCTCGGTGAACCCGCCGTCGGCCCGCGCCTCCAGCCAGAGGAGCCGTCCAAGGTGGTTGCCGAAGGCGCAGACCACCAGGTCGGTGCGGCCGTCGCCGTTGAGGTCGCCGGCGGCCACGTGGGACACCCTCGGGAGTCCGGAGAGGATCGGCTCGGGGCGCAGGGGCGAGGCCTTGCGGTGGACACGGAACACCTGGCCCACCGGCTCCTCCCGCGGGAAGAAATGCCCGATGGCCCCGATGAACCAGTGGGCGTCGGCCGTGGCGAGGCTGACGGCGATGTTGCCCAGCGGCAGGGACCCGATCAGCCGGCCCGAGCCGTCGAGGACGTCGAGGCCCTGCCCGCCGGCGTCCGAGGCGAGGATCAGGCCCTCGGCCGGGTCGATGCGCACCATCGGGGTGCGCGGCGGGGAGCGCCGGTGCGGCGCCATCTCCGGCCGAAACCGCGGCAGGCCCACCTCGATGGAGGGCGGCTCGCCCGGATCGAGCCGTTCCGGCGCGGCGCGGGTGTAGTAGTCGGCGATCTGGTCGAACACCGCCGGCGGGATCAGCGGTCTGCCCGGGAAATAGCCGGCCGCCTGCAGGATGGGAAGGTCTCGGAAGTAGCCGTTGGTGGGCGCCGGATCGACCCCGGTCACGTAGCGCATCTTGGGCAGCAGCTCGCGGCTCCAGGTCCGGCGGTCGAGGTCGGACGGGCTCGGCAGCGCGTGGCAGAGCACGCAATGGATCGAAGCAGCCCGACGGCCCGGGTGGTCGGCGAGCGCGTCGGCCGTGGGCACCATGGGCGGCGAGAGATCACCCGGGCCGCCTCCGGCCAGGCACCGGACGAGCTGCAGGATCAACCCCAACGCGCCGACGGGCAGCACCCGGACCCCGGACGCCACGCCGTGGAGTCCTGGGCCACCGGATCGGGATGGAGACCGCAGGATCCTCAAGCGTCCCCAGGCTAACCCCGAACCAGCCGCGATGGAAGGGGCCGAATCCCGGGCCGGCGGAATGCCGGCCTCTCGCATCGCTGGGGGAATTTTGCCGGTGCCGACGGAGCGGCTGAGGATGCCGGAGGGCCCTGCCAGCCAGCCCGACACCCCGGGGACCTCAGTGGGCCGCCTTGACCGGGGCGGCCGTCGCCGCCGGTCGGGCAAGGCCCGCCACGGCCTGGTCGGCGAGCTTCACCAGTCCCTGCGGGAAGACCCCGAGCACCAGGATCCCGACCACGCAGGCCCCGAGCAGGATGCGCGTGGGCAGGGCCACCGGGATGGTCGAGAGGTTGGCCGACTGGCCACCCCAGTAGATCGCCCGGATCACGCCGAAGTAGTAGTAGAGCGAGAGCACCACGCCGAAGACCGCCACGGCGATCAACGCATAGAGCTCCGGGTGGCCCGGCGCGGCGGCGAGCACCCCCTGGATGAGCAGCACCTTGCCGAAGAATCCGGCCATCGGCGGGATGCCCGCCAGCGACACGATGGCCGTGGTCAGGCCGGCCGCCAGGAGGGGCGAGCGCTGGCCGAGGCCGGAGAGCCCGCCGATGTCGTCGCCCTCGACATGGTTGGCAAGCGCGCTGATCACGGCGAAGGCCGCCAGCACCGTGAAGGCGTAGCCGCCGAGGTAAATGAGCATGGCCGTCGGGCCGGCCGAGGTGCCGGTGTACGACGACGCGACCAGCCCCAGCAGCAGGTAGCCGGCATTGGCGATGGACGAGTAGCCCATGAGGCGCTTGAGGTTGCGCTGCGGGATGGCACAAAGGCTACCGTAGAGGATCGTCGCGGCGGCCATGGCCACGAACAGGTGCTGCCACATGGCCGTGATCTGCGGGAGCGCCCCGACGAAGAGCCGGATCAGCAGGACGAAGCCGGCGGCCTTGGAGCCGATGGCCAGGAAGGCCGTCGCGGGCGCGGGCGAGCCCTGGTAGACGTCCGGCGCCCACATCTGGAGCGGCACGGCGGCGATCTTGAACCCGAGGCCGACGAGGATGAGCAGCAGGCCCACCAGGAAGACGGCCGAACCGGCGAGTTCCTTCTGCTTGGCGGCCAGGACGTTGAAGTTCGTGGAGTTGGCCATGCCGAAGACCAGGGCGATGCCGAAGACCATGAAGGCCGAGGACACGCCGCCCAGGATGAGGTACTTCACGCCGGCCTCCAGCGAGGCCAGGCGGGTCCGCTGGAAGCTGTTCAGCACATAGAAGGTGACCGTGACCAGCTCGAGGCTGACGAAGAGCAGCCCCAGGTCGTTGGCCGAGGCGGCGAAGAGCATGCCCACCAGCGCGAAGACGGTGAGGGCGAAGAACTCGGAGAGCCCGGCCCCGAGCCTGGGGGCGAACTCGGACGCCATCAGGACCACCGCCAGCCCGGCCAGGAGGAAGAAGCCCTTGAAGTATCGGGCGAGGTCGTCGACCACGAACATGCCGGAGAAGGCCGAGCCCGACTGCGGGGCCAGCGATCCGATGGCGAAGGCCAGCAGGCAGCAGAGCGCGGCGGCCAGGCCCAGTCCAAGGGACCTGCGGACCGTGGGGGAGACCCAGAGGTCGGCCACGAGCACGACCAGACCCAGCAGGGCCGCCAGGAGTTCCAGGGTGATCAGCGAGTAATTCATGGAGGGAAGGACGGGGCTGGACGGCTCAGTGTCTGGATTGGGCCGGTGTGCCCGGGGAGTGGGCGGAGGCGGCCGGGGCGGGAGCCTCGGATCCGGCCGGGGCGGCCGGGGACGACGCCCGATGGGCCGCGACCACGACCCTTGCCGCAGGTTCGATGCGGGTGGTCAGGAGGCCCGGGGCGACCCCGAAGAGCACCATCGCGGCCAGCAGCACCACGAAGGGCAGCCGGCGCCAGTACCCGGTGTCGGCGACGCGGGCGAACTCGGGCCTCTCCGGCCCCTGCAGCACCGCGCGCAAGGCGCGGAGCATGGCCACGGCCCCGATGACCAGGCCGCTCCAGGCGGCGATGACCACCAGGAGGGGAAGCGCCTTCCAGGCACCGAAGAGGATGGTGGCCTCCCCGGCGAAATTGGCGAAGCCGGGCAGGCCACAGCCGGCCATGAAGCCCATCACCAGCGCCGTGCCGTAGAAGGGCATCCTGCGCAACAGGCCGCCCATGCGGGTCATGTCGAGGGTTCCGGTCTGGGTCTCGAGGTAGCCGCTGAGGGCGAAGCTCAGGGCCGCCAGGAGCGCGTGGGCCACCATGAGCAGGACGGTGCCGGTGACCCCGATGACCGTCAGGCTGGCGATGCCGAGGAAGGCGAAGCCCATGTGCGCGAGGCTCGAGTTGCCGATGAGCAGGTTCATGTCCTTCTGGCGGAGGGCCACCCAGGCGCAATGCAGCAGGTTGCCGATCGCCAGCACCGCCACCAGCGGCAGCCAGCGGCTGGCGCCCTCGGGCATCAGGGGCACCGCCACCCGGAGGATCGCATAGAGGCCGGCCTTCTTGAGGATGCCGGCGTGCATCATCGCCGTGGCCGTGGGGGCGGCGGCGTAGCCCAGCGGCGCCCAGGAGTGGAAGGGGAAGAGCCCGACCAGCACGGCGAAGCCGAACACCACCAGCGGGAAGATCCACACCTGCGCCGCCACCGGCAGAGGGTGGGCGGCCAGATGCCGCTGCAGCACGGTGACATCGAGGCTGTCGGCCCCGGCGGCGACATACAAGGCCACCAGGCCGACCAGCGCCGTGAGCGCGCCGAGCGTGAGATACAGGGTAATCTTGAAGGCGGCCCAGTTGCGGTCCTCGCCCCGTCCCCAGACGCCGATCATGATGAAGGTCGGCACCAGGGCCAGCTCGTTGAAGAAGTAGAAGAGCACCAGGTCGAGCGAGGCGAAGGCCCCCATCGCGCCGGAGATCATCAGCATGAGCAGCACGTAGAAGAGCTTCACATGGCGCTCGATGTTCCAGGACACCAGCACCGCCGCCAGGCCCACCAGGCCGGTGACGAGGATGAGCCCGATGTTCAGGCCGTCGGCCCCGACGTGGTAGGCGAGCTTCATGGGCCCCACCGTCACCCAGGGCACCATCGACTCGAACTGCAGGCCGGCCTCGCCGGGGTGGAAGCGGGAGAAGAGGCCGATGGCGGTCCAGGCCGTGAGGGCCGAGCCGACGATGGCCACCGCACGCAGCACGACCCGCAGGTTGCCGGGCACCAGCAGCAGCAGCAGGGCCGTGACGACCGGGGTGAGGAGGACGGGGGTCAGGGAGTCCATGGCGGTCATTTCAGGGCGAGGAGGACGATGAGGAGCACGCTGGCCGTCAGCAGGAAGGCGTAGGTCTGGATGCTGCCAGTCTGCACCAGCCGCAGGGCCCGGCCGGCGATCTCAACCACGCCGGCAAGACCGCGAACGGCCAGACCGGCGATGAGCCAGCGGTCGATGGTGTCGGCGACCTGCGAGAGCAGGTTGTGCAGGGGCACCACGAGGCCGTCGTAGATGTCGTCGATGTAGAAGCGGTGGCGCATGGCCTGGGCCAGCAGGCCCAGCCTCGGGGACAGCGGGTCGGCGGCCGGGCCGTTTCCGTAGAGCGAGTAGGCCAGCGAGAACCCGAAGATCGCGGCCCCGAGACCGAAGAAGGCGGCGATCGGATTGTGGTTGAACGGGCCGAAGAGGATGTCGCCGCCATGGGCCGCGTGGCCGGGCTGGAAATGGTGGGCGAGGAACCCGCCGATGGGCAGCCAGGCGACCATGACGCTCGGGATCGCCAGCACCAGAAGCGGCACCGTCATGCTGGAGGGCGACTCGTGGGCGTGGTCCGCGCCCTCGCCACGGGGCTTGCCGAGGAAGGCCACAAGCAGCAGCCGACTCATGTAGAAGGTGGTCAGCACGGTCACCAGCACGCCCACCCCGAAGAAGATCGGGTTGGCCTCGAGGGCGACCGCGAGGATCTCGTCCTTGGAGTAGAAACCGCTCAGGGGCGGCAGGCCGGCCAGCGCCGCCGTGCCGATCAGGAAGGTCCAGAAGGTCCGGGGCATCCGGGTGCGAAGTCCGCCCATCTTCCAGATGTCCTGCTCGTGGTGGCAGGCATGGATGACCGAGCCGGCCCCGAGGAAGAGCATCGCCTTGAACCCGGCGTGGGTGACCAGGTGGTACATCGAGGCCGAGGCGTCGCCAGTCTTGGCCCCCAACCCCACCGCCATGACCATCAGGCCCAGCTGGGACAGGGTCGAGTAGGCGAGGATGCGCTTGATGTCGTCCTGCTGCACGGCGATCACGGCCGCGAACAGCGCGGTGAACCCGCCGATGCAGGTGATGATCGAGGCGGCGGAGACGACGTCGAGGACGCCCAGGACGGCCGGCCAACCCGGGGCGGCGGTGTAGAGGAAGAACACCCGGCAGAGCATGTACACGCCGGCCGCCACCATGGTTGCGGCATGGATCAAGGCCGAGACGGGGGTCGGGCCTTCCATCGCGTCCGGCAACCAGACATGCAGCGGGAACTGGGCGCTCTTGCCCATCGCGCCCATGAAGATCAGCAACCCGGCCAGGCCGGCCCACGGCCCCAGCAGCGCCGGGTTGGCCACGAGCTTTTCCTTGAGCGCGGCGATGTCGAGGGTCCCGGCCAGGCTCCAGACCACGAGGATGCCCAGCATGAACCCGAAGTCGCCGATGCGGTTGGTCAGGAAGGCCTTCTTGGAGGCGTCGCCCGCGGAGGGTTTCTCATACCAGAAGCCGATCAGCAGGTAGGACGAAACGCCGACCAGCTCCCAGAAGACGAAGAGCATCAGCAGGTTGTCGGCCAGCACGATGCCGAGCATCGAGAAGACGAAGAGGCTCAGCGTGGAGAAGAAGCGGCTGTAGGACCGGTCGTCGTGCATGTAGCCGGTCGAGTAGATCATCACCAGCGAGGCCACGCCCGTGACGACCAGGAGCATCAGCGTGGACAGCGCGTCGAGATGCAGCCCGATGCGGGCGTCCAGGCCGGCGACCGGCAGCCAGTGGAACGGGGTGGCGTCCACCGACTGGCCACCGAAGACGCAGAAGAGGGTGAAGCTCAGCAGGAACGCCACCACGACCCCGCCGATGTTCATGGCGGCCGAGAGCATCCGGTCACGCGGGGTGAAGACGGCCGTCCCGAAGGCCATGACCAGGGGAAGGACGAGGATGGCCCAGGCGAGGTCCTGGACCTTGGAGCCGGATTCGACGGCGTGCTGGGCGGCTGCTGCGGCGGCTGCGGCGTGTTCCATGGGCAATCGGTCAGAGTTTCAGGGTGGTCAGGTCCTCCACATCCGCCGTCTGGCGCTTGCGGTACAACGCCACGAGGAGCGCCAGGCCCACGGCCACCTCGGCGGCCGCGACCGTGATGATGAAGAACACCATCACCTGGCCGTTGAGGTTGTTGTGGAACCGGGAGAAGGCCACGAGGGCGAGGTTGGCGGCGTTGAGCATGAGCTCGAGGCCCATGTAGACCACGAAGAGGTTGCGGCGCGCGACCACGCCAAGCAGGCCGAGGCTGAAGAGCAGCGCGCTGACGATCAGGTAGTGGTGGAGTCCGGGGATCACGGGAAGGGAGGCTGGAGGAGGGTTCGGCGGGCGGAGGGGAGGGGCCTAGCGGAGGTCCTTCTTGGTGATCAGGATGGCCCCGACCGTGGCGACCAGGAGAAGCAGCGACAGGATTTCGAAGGGCAGGATGTGCGACTCGAAGAGCAGCCGGCCCAGCGCCTTGGTCTCCCCCTCGGCGAGGCGACCGGCCGGCGCCGCGGCCGGCACGGTCTTCACCACCGCAGCCACGAGGGTGCCGGCGATGGCCAGCGCGGAGAGTCCGCCCAGGCCCACGGCCACCTGGTTGAAGTGGCGGCGCTCATCCTCCTTGAGGTCGAGCAGCATGATGACGAAGAGGAAGACCACCATGACGGCGCCCGCGTAGACCAGGATCTGCACGGCCGCCAGGAAGAAGGCATGCAGCAGCACGAACAGGCCGGCCATCGAGAGGATGGTCAACACCAGGAACATGGCGCTGGTGACCGGGCTGCGGCTCAGCGGGTTGAGCACGGTCAGGAAGCCAAAGAGCAGGGTCAGCCCGGCCAGAGCGTAGAACAGGAGGTCGGTGAACTGGGGCATGTCGGGAAGGGCGGGTTCTCCGGTAAGGGCTCTGGGCGACGGCTATGGGGTTTCGACCGGGAAGCTCTCCTGGGCACGGGCCTCCTCGAGCTTGTGCTTCCACTTCTGGATGCCGGCGTGGGTGCCGCCCAGCGACAGGAGCTTCTCCTTGTTGAAGATCATCGATTCACGGTTCTCGCCCGTGATCGAGTAGTCCTTCTGCAGGAAGATGGCCTCCTCGGGGCAGACCTCCTGGCACATGCCGCAGAAGATGCACCGGAGCATGTTGATCTCGAACTCCCGGGGCATCTTCTCGGCGTTGGCCCGGTCGGCGGGCCGCCCCTCGGACCCAGGCGGGGTGATGCGGATGGCCTTGGGCGGGCACACGAACTCGCAGAGCTGGCAGCTCACGCACTTGGTGGCCCCGTCTTGGTCCTTCACCAGGTAGGGCGCGCCGCGGTAGCCCTCGGGCACCACCCAGCGTTCCTCCGGGTACTGCATCGTGACGGCCTTGCCCTTGAAGACCGTGTCCGCGAAGTGCTTGGCCGTGACCTTGAGGCCGCCGAGGATGGCCGGCAGGTAGGTGCGCTCGTAGAAGGTCAGCGGGGCGCGATCAACGACTTTGGTGCTCATAGATGGGGGGCGGGTCAGTGGTTGAACAGGGCGACCACGACGGCGGTCACGACGATGTTGGCCAGGGCCAGCGGGATGAACCGGCGCCAGCCCAGGTCCATGAGCTGGTCGTAGCGGAAGCGCGGGAGCATCCAGCGCACCCAGATGAACACGACCATGAAGAAGGCCATCTTGGCGAGGAAGACGCCGATGTGCACCAGGCCCAGCAGGAGCGACCCGGCCGGCAGGTTCAGCGCATCGATGAACGGCAGCGTCCAGCCGCCGAGGAACAGCGTCACCATCATGGCCGCCGAGGCGATCATGTTGGCGTACTCGCCCAGGAAGAAGAGCGCGAACTTCATCGAGCTGTACTCGGTGTGGTAGCCGCCCACGAGCTCGGACTCGGACTCGGGCAGGTCGAAGGGCAGGCGGTTGGTCTCGGCGAAGGCGGCGATGAGGAAGATCACGAAGGCCAGGGGCTGCTTGAGGATCATCCAGCCGTGCTCGGCCTGGTAGCGGATGATCTCCGACAGGTTGAGGCTCTCGGTGAGCAGGAAGATCGGCACCACGCTCATGCCCATGGCGATCTCGTAGGAGATCATCTGGGCGCTGGAGCGGATGCTGCCGAGGAAGGGGTACTTGGAGTTGGAACCGTACCCCGCCAGCACGATGCCGTAGACGCCGAGGGAGACGATGCCGAAGGTGTAGAGGATACCTACGTTGAGGTCGGCGATGACCATCTTCTGGCCGCCCAGATTGGATCCGAAGGGGATGACCGCGATGGTCAGCAGCGCCGGGATGACGGTGATGGCCGGCGCCAGCCAGAAGTACACCTTGCGCACGTAGCTCGGGGTGAAGTCCTCCTTGAGCAGGAACTTCAGGCCGTCAGCCGCCGGCTGGAAGATGCCCAGCTTCACGAGGAACGGCCCGATGACCGGCAGGTAGTCGACGAAGAACGGGGCCGTGCGGTTGGGACCGACGCGGTCCTGGATCCACGCCGAGACCTTGCGCTCGACGAGCACCGCGTAGGCGACGGCCGTCATCACCACGCCGAAGACCACGCCGATCTTCAGCGCGCTGAAGAGGATCATCTGCGCGGTCGGACTGAGGTAGTTGATCGCTTCCATGGTCGCTCAGAGTTGCACCGTGACGCCGGCGTCGCCGATCCTGGCCCACTCGACCCCGGCGAAGGCCGGTACCCCGGCGGCCATGCGGTTGAAGAGCCCCTCGATGCTGCGGGCCGGCTCCTCGCCGGTCACGGCCTGCACCAGTTCCTGCAGGAACTCCGACTCGGGCCGGGCGTCGCCCGGAGGCTCGACCGCCTTCTGGAAGCGCTGCAGGCGGCCCTTGACGTTGACGAAGGTGCCGCGTTTCTCGGCATGGGCCGCGCCGGGGAGCAGCAGGGTGGCCGCGGCCGTCGTGGCGTTGGGCAGGATGTCGCTGACGATCAGCGCGTCGAGCTTGGCCAGGAGTTCGGGCCCAAGGCCCTCGCGGGTGACGTCCTCGCCGAAGACTACGAGGGTCCGGATGCGACCCAGGGCGATGCCGTCGGCGATCTTCAGGAGGTTGAAGCCGAACTCCGTGAAGGCCATGCCGGTCAGGCGCACGCCGTTGCTGTTGGGGTTGCGGTCGGCGCTCACCAGCAGCCGGTCGGGATCGCCCTCGCGCGGCACCGAGTCGGTCAGGGCGCCGGTGTGGGTGGCGAGCTTCTTGAGCAGGAAGAGTTCCTCGTTGGTCTGACGGGCCGAAACCACGAAGGCCACGCCGCCCTGGGGAGCCCGCCGCAGGATGTCGGCGGCCGTCTCGAGGGCGGCATTCCAAGTGATGCGCTCGCGCGGGCCGCCAGAGGAGGTCCGCAGCACTTCCTTGAGCCGGTCGGCACGGCCGATCCATCGGTAGTTGAGCCGGCCGCTGTCGCACATCCACGGGCCGTTGACCGCGTCGTTGTCGCGCGGCTCGTAGCGGTGGATGACCCCCTCGCGGGATCCGATGGTGATGTTGCAGCCGGTGCCGCAGCTGGTGCAGAGGCTCTTGGTCTCCTTCAGGAACCAGACCCGCATCTTGAAGCGGAAATCCTTGGAGGTCAGCGCGCCCACCGGGCAGAGGTCCACGGTGTTGAGCGTGTAGTTGTTGTCGAACCTGCCCGGCTCGAAGGCGCCGATGGTGTTGTAGGAACCGCGGTTGACGATACCCAGGGCGTCGTCGCCGGCGATGTCGCGGGTGAAGCGGATGCAGCGGGTGCAAAGGATGCAGCGCTCGTCGTCGAGCACGATGCGCGGCCCGAGGTCCACGGCCTTGGGCTTGTGCACCTTGGCCTCGACGAACTGGCTGCCGGCCTTGCCGTGCTGCACCGAGTACTCCTGCAGCTTGCACTCACCGGCCTGGTCGCAGATCGTGCAATCCAGCGGGTGGTTGATGAGCAACGACTCGAGCACCGACTCCCGCATCTGCTGGGTCGCCTTGGAATCGGCGTAAATCTCCATGCCCGGCGAGATGGGCGTGGCGCAGGCGATGGCCCCGCGCGCCGTGCCCGGCTCGTAGGGCAGCACCGACCGGGCGATCTTGGGCGTGCCGTCCTCGTTGAGCACCGGCTTTCGGTCCGGGCCGATCATGGGCGTGCCGAACTCCACCAGGCACATGCGGCAGTTGCCCGCCACGGGAAGCTTGTCGTGGTAGCAGTAGTGCGGGATGTCCACGCCGGCGATCCTGGCCGCCTGGAGCATGGTCGTCGGGGCGGGCTTGCCCTGCCAGTCGGGCATGGTCTTGGGCACCTGCACGGTCTTGCCGTTGACCTTCACGGTCATGGTCTCGACCGGCGGGGCCGCCGGGGCGGGGGCGGGGGCCGGGGGCGTGGAGGGGGCAGCGGGGGCGGACATCGGAGATCAGTGGGTTGGAAGGCTTCCTGCCGCCGGGCGGACGGAGCCACGGGCGTTCGCGTGGGCCGCCTCGTCGGCCGCGCCCTGGGCCTCGAACTCGTCGCGGAACTTCTTCACGAAGCTCAGGACCGGCCAGGAGGCCGCCTCGCCGAAGGCGCAGATGGTGCGGCCCTGGATGTTCTGGGCGATGTGGGTGAGGTAGTCGGCGTCGGCCTTGCGTCCCTCGCCATGGCAGAGGCGGTGGGTCGCCTTCGCCAGCCACAGGGCACCCTCGCGGCACGGCGTGCACTGGCCGCAGCTCTCGTGGGCGTAGAACTCGGAAAGGTTGCCCAGCGTCTCGACCATGCTGCGCGAGTCGTCGAGCACGATGATGGCGCTCGAGCCCGACATGGTGCCGGCCTGCTGCAGGGAATCGAAGTCGTAGGGCAGGTCGAGCAGCGGCACGTCGACCTTGGTCATCTGACCGTCGGCCCCCTTGTGGTTGAGTTTGAAGACCTCGCCGGCCTTCAGGACCTTCGAGGACGAACCACCGGGGATGATCGCCTTGAGCGACCGGCCCGCCTTGAGCCCGCCGCCGAAGTTCTGGTCGAAGATCAGCTCGCCCAGCGTGACCCGGCCGACCTGAATCTCGTAGTAGCCGGGCCTCCGCACGTCGCCGCTGAGGCTCACGATCCGGGTGCCGGTGTTGTTGGGCGTGCCCAGCTTGGCGTACTCGGCCGGACCCATGAGCACGATGTGCTTCACGTGGCACAGGGTCTCGACGTTGTTGACGATCGTCGGGCACATGTAGAGCCCGAGGACGGCCGGGAAGTACGGGGGCTTGATGCGCGGGTAGGCCCGCTTGCCCTCGAGGGACTCGATGAGTCCGGTCTCCTCGCCGCAGATGTAGGCGCCCGCGCCGCGGTGCACGTGGATCTCCAGGTCGTAGCCGGTGCCCAGGATGTTCTTGCCGAGGAAGCCGGCCGCACGGGCCTCCTTGAGCGCCTGGTTCAGCAGCTTGGCCCCGTGCGGCATCTCGCCCCGGATGTAGATGTAGGCCAGCTTCACGTCGTTGGCCCAGCAGGAGAGGATCATCCCCTCGATGAGCTGGTGCGGATCCTTGTGAAGGATCTGGCGGTCCTTGAACGTGCCGGGCTCGGACTCGTCGGCGTTGCAGATGAGGTAGATGGGCTTGCCGCTGCGGCGGTCCACGAAGCTCCACTTCAGGCCGGCCGAGAAGCCAGCGCCGCCGCGACCGCGCAATCCCGAGGCCTTGACGTCCTCGCGCAGCGCCTCCTGCGGGCTAAGCTTCTTGCCGTCGGGCAGCTCGCGGGGCGGCATGGCCAGCGCCCGCTTCAGGGCCTCATAGCCGCCATGGCGCTGATAGCACCCGATGTCCGGGGTGTAGCCCGGCTCGTCGAGGTTTTTGAGGATCAGTTTGAAGGGTTCGGGCATAGCTTTCCTTGACTCGGCGTCAGTTCCCAATAAGATCCTGGCTTCAGTTCCGGCTGCCCGATGGTGTAATGGTAGCACAACAGTCTCTGAATCTGTTTGTCATGGTTCGAATCCATGTCGGGCAACCACTCCCCCGGACCGACTTTTCTCTGCTGAGCCCGACTGCCTGCGATCGGGTTTTTTCGATCTGAGTTTGTCCGGTCTGATAATCTCCGATCCGCTTCCCTGCGATCGAAGTCCCACCGGACGAGACTCCCACGGCCGACCCGGGCCGGGACCGCAACGCCACACCTGGGCCCGGGGCCCCCGCGCGGACGATGGAATGGTGGACCGTGGCGCTCATGTCTGCCTCAGGCGGCCTGCCCGTTCTTGAGGATGGCCTCGGCCTCGGCCGCGCCCACCTGGTGGTGCAGGTCCCCGTTGACGAGCACCACGGGAGCCGTGCCGCAGCTGGCCAGGCACTCCACGAACTCCACCGTGAACCTGCCGTCGGGGGTGGTCTGCGGGGCATGGGCATGGGCATCGAGGCCCAACCGGGTGCAGAACTGCTCCCGCAATTCGGCGCTGCCGGCCAGGGCGCAGCTGAGGGTGCGGCACACCTTGATCTGCGTCCGGCCCAGCGGTTCCTGACGGAACATGGGGTAGAAGGTCACCAGCTCCTGCACATTGATCGGCTGGAGCCCCAGCTTGCGGGCGGTCCACTCCACGGCCTCCTTCGAGATGTACCCGAAGTGCTCCTGCAGGGCGTGCAGGAACATGAGCGAGGCGCTCCGCTGGACCGGATAGTGGGTGGTGAGCTCGTCAAGCTCGGCTTCCAAACTGGCGGGGACGGAAAAGCTCATCGTTGAAGTCCGTTGAAGTCGGGTCATCGGTCGCACTCGCCCATCACGAAGTCGAAGGAACCCAGGATGGAGACCACGTCGCTCATGAGGTGGCCCGGCAACACCGCCGGCAGGATGCCGAGGTTCACGAACGACGGGGCGCGGATCTTGAGGCGGTAGGGCGTGCCGCCCCCGCGGCTGTTGATGTAGAAACCCAGTTCGCCCTTGGGGTTCTCGGCCCCGAAGTAGACCTCGCCTGGCGGCGCGTTGACGCCCTGGGTGACGATCATGAACTGGTGGATGAGCTCCTCCATGCTGGTCAGCACCTTGTTCTTGGGCGGGAGCACCACCTTGCCGTCGGCCACGTTGACGGGCTCCTTGCCGGCGTTTTCGGGGCCGCCGGGCAGCCGGTCGAGGCACTGGCGGATGATGCGCACGCTCTGGCGCATCTCCTCCATGCGGACGAGGTACCGGTCGTAGGAGTCGCCCACCGAGCCGACGGGAATGTCGAAGTCGAGGTCCTTGTAGACGAGGTACGGATGGGCCTTGCGGACATCGTAGTCGACGCCGCTGCCGCGCAGGTTGGGACCGGTCAGGCCGTAGTCGATGGCCATCTCGCGGGAGATCACGCCCACGTCGCGGGTGCGGTCCACGAAGATGCGGTTGCGGGTGAGCAGGGTCTCGGACTCGTCGAAATTGACCACCACCTCGTCGAGGAACCTGCGCACGGCGGCCGCCCAGCCGGGAGGGCAATCGCGGGTCATGCCGCCGATCCGGGTGTAGCTGGTGGTCAGGCGCGCCCCGGTGAGCGACTCGCACAGGTTGTAGATCTTCTCGCGCTCGGTGAAGGTGTGCAGGAACACCGTGAGGGCGCCGATGTCCATCGCGAAGGCGCCCAGGCCCAGCAGGTGGGCGGAGATGCGAGCCAGCTCGCAGCAGATCACCCGCAGGTACTGGCAGCGCGGGGGCAGCTGGGTGTCGATGCCCATGAGCCTCTCGACGGCCAGCGCGTAGGCCACATTGTTGGCCAGCGGCGCAAGGTAGTCCAACCGGTCCGTGTAGGGCACGAACTGGTTGTAGGTCATGTTCTCGGCGATCTTCTCGTCACCCCGGTGCAGATAGCCGACATCGGGCACAGCCTTGGTGATGGTCTCGCCGTCGAGCTCGATGACGATGCGCAGCACCCCGTGGGTCGAGGGGTGCGACGGGCCCATGTTGAGCACCAGCTTGTCGCCGTGGAGGTCGAGCAGGTCGTCGCCCGGGGACGCACCCCCGGCCTGCGCCGCCTGCACCGCCCGGGCCGCGGAGTCCTTGAATTCGATGGTCTGGGTCGCCATGGCTGGTTCTATTCCTCGGGGGTGCGGACGCGCGGTTCACGGGCCGCGGAATCCCTGCCGCCGGGCAGGGTGACAAACGGCCCTCCCTCGAGCGGGGCCGGCCGGGTGAAGGCCGTGTCGGGAAGCACCGTGGGCTTGCCGGCCAGGGGGAAGTCCTTGCGCAGCGGGAAGTAGGGATAGCCCTCCCACATGAGGATGCGGCGGAGGTCGGGGTGGCCCGAGAAGACGATTCCCATCATGTCGTAGGCCTCGCGCTCGTGCCAGTCGGCCGTGCGCCAGACGCCCGAGACGGTCGGCACCTGCGAACGCTCCTCGCTGACGTGGGTCTTGAGGCGCAGATGGCACCCGTGGCCGATGCCGGAAAGCTCGTAGACCACCGTCCAGCGGGGGTCCTCGCCGTAGTTGTCGATGCTGCTCAGGTCGAGCAGCAGGTCGAAGCCCAGGGCCGCCTTGGCATGGGCGCACACCTCGGCGATGCGCTCCGCGTCGGCCACGGTCACGGTGACTTCGCCCCGGAATTCGAGGGGCCCGGAGATCAGGTCGCCAAACTTCTCACGAAGCTGGCCGGCGAGTTCGAGGGAGGTCGGCACGGGGAGAGCAATCGGGTCAGGGTTTCTCCGGGAGGACCTCGCCGTGGGCACCGAGCTCGAGACCCATGCGGCCGTACTTCTCCGGGGCGACATCGCGCTTGAGATCGCGGGTGATGGGCTCGTGCGACACCTTGTCCTGCAGGCGCATCAAGGCATCCAGCAGCGCCTCGGGCCGCGGGGGGCACCCCGCCACGTAGATGTCGACCGGCAGGATGTTGTCGACCCCCTGCAGCACCGCGTAGCTGCGGTACATGCCACCGGTAGAGGCGCAGGCCCCCATGGCGATCACCCACTTGGGCTCGGCCATCTGTTCGTAGATGCGCCGGACCGCCAGGGCCATCTTGTAGGTCACCGTGCCGGCCACGATCATGACGTCGGACTGGCGCGGCGAAAACCGCATGACCTCGGAGCCGAAGCGGGAGATGTCGAAGCGGCTGGCACCCACGGCCATCAGCTCGATGCCGCAGCAGGCAAGACCCATCGGCATGGGCCAGAGGGAGTTCTTGCGGAACCAGTTCAGGGCCGCGTCCACCGTGGTGTGAACCACTTCACCCTCGATTTTCGTGTTGTACCCGAACTCGGTGGTGGTCTTGCCGCCGATTACGGCCTGGGACGTTGCATCCATAAACCAAAAGGGCGGGGAGTGTTCCCCGCAGACATGGCAAACTATGTTTCCGATTCCCCGGGCAGCAAGCGGCTTTTGTGAATTTTTTCACAAAGTCCCCGGAAAACCGGGGTCGTCGCCCGGTTCGGGCGGGACCGATCGCCGCGCCATGCAGACCACGTCGTCCACCCGTCCGTCGAGCCGGCGCATCGCCCGCTTCACCCCCTCCACCTCGAAGCCGCAGGCGCGGTACAGCGCCAGGGCGGCGGTGTTGGAGCCATAGACCTCCAGTTCGACCCGCTCGAACCCCGCCCCGGCGGCCGCCCCGAGCGCCCGGTCGATCAGGGCCCGGCCAAGGCCCCGCCCCCTCCAGCCCGCGACCACCCCCATGCCCAACCGTCCGTTGTGCTCGTAGCCCGGGTAGGGATAGAGCCGCACGATGTCGCACCAGCCGACCACGAGCGGGCCGGCCACGGCGACGAACTGCGGGACCCCGGCCGCCCGGTTGATCGCCAGGAAGGCATGGGTCTCAGCCTCGGAGAACGGCTCGACGGCGGCCAGCCAGCGACGCTCCCGGGCCACCGAGCCGAGGGCCTCGCGCAGCGCCGGCGCATGGGCGGGGTCGGTGGGGACGATCGACACGCCCGCCGGCCAACCGGGGGCGGGACGGGCGGGCAGCGACGGGCTCGGGGAGGGATCCATGGGTCGGGACGCGAACACCCGGACCCAAGGCTGGCCGATCCGGCGCCGGAAAGTCCAGCCGGCTCGACGGCGCCTCCGGGGGCGGGCCTTCGGATGGGCCCCGATCCCACGGTGTGGACCTGGCCGTTCTCCGGCGACCCCGGCGCCTTGCGGCGACCCTCCCCCTCGGCGGTGGCGATGCCACAAAAAGCGAAAACGGCCGTTGACACCCGGACCGGTGTTTGGTTCTTTCTCCGTCCCCCTTTCCCGGGGGGATTGTTTTTATGTACGCTGTTCTGGAAACCGGCGGTAAGCAGTACCGCGTCGCCGCTGGCGACACCCTCGAGATCGAACTCCTTCCCGCCACCGCGGGCCAGGTCCACACCTTCGACCGCGTCCTCCTCATCAACAAGGAGGGCAACGTCACCGTGGGCACCCCGGTCATCGCCGGCGCCACGGTCAAGGCCGACGTCGTCGAGCACATCCGGGGCGACAAGGTCGTCGCGTTCAAGATGCGCCGCCGCAAGGGCTACCACAAGAAGATCGGCCACCGCCAGGAACTCACCGTGGTCAAGGTCACCGAGATCAACGGCTGACCCTGGCGCACCACCCAACGACAGGCATTTTTTTTCAGGCTTATGGCTCACAAGAAAGGTCAGGGAAGTTCCCGCAACGGACGCGACAGCGTCAGCAAGCGCCTGGGCGTCAAGGCGTTCGGCTCCGAGTTCGTGACGGCGGGCAGCATCCTCGTCCGCCAGCGCGGTTCCAAGTTCTCGGCCGGCTCCCACGTCGGCACCGGCCGCGACTGGACGCTCTTCGCGCTCAAGGACGGAACGGTGCAGTTCGACAAGGCCCGCTCCCGCGTCAGCATCGTGCCGGCGGCCGTCGCGGCCTGACCGGTCCCCCCGCGGCTTATCGAATCTTTGGGCGTTCTGGATCCTTGGGCGTTCTCGGCCCTCGGGCCGTTCAAGGGGTTGGCCGTTCAACGGGGTTTGGAACGCTCAAGGGGCGTTTCATGGATGGCTACGGACCGTTCACGACTCCCTGGATCCGTGCCGGAACTCGTCCGAAGATCCGCTCCCGGATCCGTACCGCCCTCCACGGCACGCACCGACGCGGTCCCCAACGATGTGAACCACGGCCGGGACGGGACCGACCGCGGCTCCCCGGACTCGGTCAGTCTCCAAGGCGAGGCCTGCAGGCCTCGCCTTGGTCTTGTCGGCCTCCCCGGGTGCCGACGGGAACCTCGCTTTCCGGATCGGTTCTGTCATTTTCCAGGTCATGTTCGTCGATGAGGTCAAGGTGTTCGCCCGTGCCGGTCACGGGGGCAAGGGTGCGGTCGCTTTCCACCGGGAGGCCTACATCCCAAAGGGCGGGCCGAGCGGCGGCAACGGCGGCCGGGGTGGCGACGTCATCCTCGAGGCCGACCACGACCTCAACAACCTGATCCAGCAGTTCTTCGTCTCCAACCTGCTCGCCGAGAACGGCCAGGGAGGCATGGGCAAGGGCATGGACGGGAAGGCGGGCAAGGATCTGGTCATCAAGGTGCCCTGCGGGACCATCGTCTGGCGTCTGGACCGGGAGCCGGAGGCCCATGGGGCCGGGGACGATTCCGGGGAGGGCGGCGAGGGCGAGGGCGGCGAGGACGACGCGGAGGAGCCGCTGATCCTCTCCGCCGCCGGCACCGACCGGCCGGTCATCCGGCATTCCGGGGGCGTGCAGGCCGTCGAGCTGGACCTGGGCGCGGACGACGACGACGACGGCCTCAGCGGTTCCCAGCGGCGCGATGCCCGGAAGGGCGAGCGGGTGTGCGACCTCACCGAGCATGGCCAGCGCTTCGTGCTCTGCCACGGGGGCCGGGGCGGCTTGGGCAACCGCAACTTCGCCACGGCGGCCCGTCAGACCCCGCGGTTCGCCCAGCCCGGCGAGGCCGGTGACGAGGGTGACTTCCTCTTCGAGCTGCGGATGATCGCGGAGGTGGGCCTCGTGGGCTATCCCAACGCCGGCAAGTCCACCCTGCTGACGGCGATTTCCAAGGCCCGACCCAAGATCGCCGCCTACCCCTTCACCACGCTCACCCCGCAGGTGGGCATCGTGGAGTATCCCGAAGACTACCACCGGCTCACCGTGTGCGACGTGCCGGGCCTCATCGCCGGGGCCCACCGCAACGTCGGCCTCGGGCACGCCTTCCTGCGTCACATCGCCCGCTGCCGGATCCTGGTCGTCCTGCTCGACATGGCCGGCACCGACAACCGGCACCCCTGGGACGACTACCGCAGCCTGCTCGAGGAGCTCGAGCTCTACGACCCGTCGCTGCTCGAGCGACCCCTCCTGGTGGTCGCCAACAAGATGGACGAGCCCCCGGCCGAGGCGAACCTCAAGGCCTTCAAGCGCCGCGTGCGCAAGACGCCCGTGCTGCCGATCTCCGCCGCCTTCGACGAGGGCATCGCCGCGTTCCGCAAGACCATCCGCCAGATGGTCGAGGAGGCCGGGACCGAAGGCTGAGCCTGCCGGGGCCCGCCGGATTGGGTCTTGGTAAGCCCCGGGTCGTGGCGTACAACGCTTTCCGCCATGCCCCGACTCGTCTTCGACATCGAAACCTCGGCCGTCGGACTGGAGACCTTCGACGAGGCCCAGCAGGAGTACCTGTTCCGCGAGGCCGAGCGCCAGCCGACCGAGGAGGACAAGGCCCGCAAACGCGCCGAGATCTCGCAGCAGTTCAGCCTCTGGCCGTTCACGGCGCAGGTCGTGTGCATCGCCATGATCAACGCCGATTCCGGCAAGGGGCAGGTGCTCTACCAGTCCGACGACTACGACGAGGAATCCCTCAAGGCGGGCGAGGCGACCGAGGACTCCGCCGCCGCCGGCGCGGGCATCGAGTTCGCCCCGCAGGTCGACGAGGTGGAGCTGCTCACGGCCTTCTGGGACGTGGCCAAGCGCTACGACGGCATCGTCACCTTCAATGGCCGAGGCTTCGACGTGCCCTTCCTGTACCTCCGCTCGGCCCTGCTCAACGTGCCCATCACCCGCAAGGATTGGCTGGGCTACCGCTACCAGACCGAGCCGCACTGCGACCTGGCCGAACAGTTCACCTTCTACAGCGTGAGCGGACGCGACGGCGCGGCGCGGAAGTTCAACCTCGACTTCTACTGCAAGGCCTTCGGCATCCCCTCGCCCAAGGCCATGGGGGTCACGGGCATGGACGTCGGCACGCTGCTGGCCGAGGGCCGGCACCGGGAGATCGCCGAGTACTGCCTGCGCGACGTGGCGGCCACGGTGGAGCTGCACAAGGTCTGGGAGGCGCGGCTCAAGGGCATCAAGTGATCCGGACGTGGCAGGGCTCGAGCCGATGGTCCGAACCCCGGGCGAAGGCCCGCGTGTTTTGACTTCGACGGCCTCCCCCATACCCTCCGCCGCATGCATATCGTCCGCGTTTCGGATGCCGACCACGCCGCCCGGCTCGACCAGGCGGCGGCCGCTTCGTCCCTGTTCGACCCCGTCATCGAGGAACGGACGCGCGCCATCCTCGAGGCCGTGCGCACCCGGGGCGACGAGGCCCTGCTGGAGTTCACCGAGCGCTTCGACAAGGCGAGGCTGACCGCCGGGCAGATCCCGGTGACCCAGGCCGAGCGGATGCAGGCCTCGCTCCTGGCCGGCCCGGGGCTGCGGGCCGCCGCCGCCGATGCCACCCGCAACATCGCCGCCTTCTCCCGGCGGTCGCGACGCCGCGACTGGTCGGCCACCAACTCGCATGGCGCCCGGGTGGGCGAGGTCTTCCAGCCCTTCCAGCGGGTCGGCATCTACATCCCCGGCGGCACGGCGCCGCTGGTCTCCACCGCGCTCATGACCATCACTCTGGCCAAGGTCGCGGGCTGCCCCGAGATCGTGGTCTGCACGCCGTGTGGCGCCGACGGGACGATCAATCCCGCACTGCTCTTCGCGGCCAACTTGGCCGGCGCCACGGAGATCCACCGCGTCGGCGGGTCGCAGGCCATCGCGGCCATGGTGCACGGCACCGCCACCATCCGGCCGGTGCACAAGGTCTTCGGCCCTGGCAACGCCTACGTCGTGGCCGCCAAGCGGCTGCTCTTCGGGCACGTCTCGGTCGACCTGCTGCCCGGGCCCAGCGAGACGCTGGTGGTGGCCGACGACTCGGCCGACCCGCGCTTCATCGCGGCGGACCTGCTGGCCCAGGCGGAGCATGGTTCCGGCCATGAGCGCGTGTGGATGGTCACCCCGTCGGCGCGTCAACTGAAGGCCGTGGAGAAGGAGATCGCCCGCCAGTTGCCCGCCCTCGGCCGACGGGACTTCATCCAGAAGGTGCTCGACGCGAACACCTGGCTCATCCAGGTCCGGGACCTGGAGGCCGCCGTGGCACTGGTCAACCGGCTGGCCCCCGAGCACTGCGAGATCATGACGCGGAACCCCCGGGCGCTGGTGCCGAAGATCCACGCCGCCGGCGCCATCTTCCTCGGCCAGGGCTCGCCGACGGTCCTGGGCGACTACATCGCCGGACCCAGCCACGTGCTGCCCACGGGCGGGGCCGGCCGCAGCTTCGCCGGCCTCACCGTCGACCAGTTCCAGCGGCGCACCAGCGTCGTCGAGTACACCAGGCCCGCGCTGCGCAAGGCGCTCCGGGGGGTGGCCACCTTCGCCGGCCTCGAGGGTCTCGACGGCCATGGACGCTCGGCGGCCATCCGGCTCGAGGAGCCGGCGGCGGGCACCCGGGCGCGTTGAGTCACCCGGGAGTCGGGCCTGACCAGGGTGGGGGTGGCTTGTGTCAATAGTGAGGACAGACCCTTTTGGGATCTTGTTCACGGGGGTGGGGGTGTGGTGGACTCCATGGTCATGAGTTCAATACGCTGTCAGGGGTGGCTGCGGCGGGTGGCGGTGCTGGCGCTTGCCTGGGTGGCGGGCTGTGCGACGGAGCCCGTGACGGGGCGAAGGCAGTTCCGGATGACCGGTGCGAGCCAGGAGGTGGCCCTGGGCCTGAGCACCTTCGAGGCGCTCAAGAAGGAGACGCCCCTCAGCAAGGATGCGGCGAAGCGGGCCCTGCTGGAGAAGGTCGGCCGCCGGATCGCCGCGGTGTCGGGCATGACCGGGGCCCAATGGGAATTCGTGCTCTTCGAGAGCCTTCAGGCCAACGCCCTCTGCCTGCCCGGGGGCAAGGTCGGCATCTACACGGGCATCCCGCCCATCACCCGGGACGAGGCGGGGCTGGCCACGGTGATCGGACATGAGGTGGCCCATGCGCTGGCCCGCCATGGCGGTGAACGCATGAGCGTGGCCAAGGGCCTCGAGCTGGCCGGCATCCTCGGCGGGCAGGCGATGTCGCAAAGCCAGTACGCTCCGTACTTCCAGCAGCTCTATGCGCCCGTCTCGCAGGTGGCCGTCGCCCTGCCCCACAGCCGGACGCAGGAACGCTCCGCCGACGAGATCAGCCTCATGCTCATGGCCCGGGCCGGCTACGATCCGGCCGAGGCGGTCGGGTTCTGGGAACGCTTCGCCGCCCACAACCGCGCCGCCGGAGGACAGACCCCTTGGTTCCTGCGGACCCATCCCCTGGACCAGCAACGCATCGCCCGCATCCAGCAACTGCTCCCCAAGGCCAAGGCCGAGTTCCGGCCCGCCACACCCTGACCCCATGAAGCACCCCTCCCACGCACCGATCGCCCTTGCCGCCCTTCTGGTCCTGCCCCTTGCCCCGGGTTGCGGCTCCTCCGGGCCGAAGGCCGCCGGCCGGCAGGCCACGCCGCCATCGGGCGACGCCCCGGTGGTGACCTCGACAGGCCTGCCGTACCGGCCGACCGCCCCGGTGGCCTACGTGGAACCTCCGGCAGGTTTCCGCGCGGCGGCGATCGGTCCGACCCCGCTGGCCACCGTGCCGTCCGTCCGACCCGAGCCCCTCCTGCTGGCCTCGCCGCTGCGGCCCTACCGCGAGCCGAGGGCGACCAACCTCTGGGTCAACGCGGCCAAGGGCTGGCGTGGCACGCCCTTCCGCGTCGGTGGATCCGACCGGCAGGGCGCCGACAGCGCCGGCTACGTCGTGCAACTGCACCGGGAAGTCTCGCTGGCGAGCCTGCCGCCCACCCCCGCCGAGATGTGGACCTTCGGCAGCCCGGTCGGGATCGCCGCCTTCGCCCCCGGCGACATCGTCTTCTTCGGCGACCTCAATTCGCTCTCGCCGATCCACGTGGGCATCTACGTGGGCGACCGCTCCTTCACGCACAGCAGCAACGGCCTCGGCGTGAGCTTCGCCTCGCTCGACGACACCTACTGGAAGCCCCGGTTCCTCGGGGCGCGCCGCCCGAAGCGCTGAGGCGGGCACGCCACCCCGGTCGGGTGGAGCCTGGAGCCAACGGGGGCGCCAGTCGTGCCCCGGTCGTGCCCCGGTCGTGACGGAGGCCCGCCGGGACTCAGCGCGGCAGGGCCTCGGGCAGGTCGGCGATGGCGTACACCATCGCAGCCATGGCGGCCGAGCAGCGGGCCAGCGCCTCGGGATCCACCTTGTCGACGGTGTCGGCCTCGGTGTGGTGCACCCGGAAGTACCGCGTGCGGTCGACCTGCAGCGACATCACCGGCACGCCCCGTTCGAGCAGCGGGGCGATGTCGGCGGCCACGCCCCGCGAGTCGGCCTTGCCGGCGCCGAGGCGTTCCCCGAGGTAGGCGTGGACCGGGGCGAGCCTGGCGCGCGCGGCGTCGCTGCCGGTGAAGCCGAAGCCCAGCGGCGTGAAGGTGCCGGCGTCGGCCTCCAGCGCCACGACATGCCGGGACAACTCGTCGGCATGGGCGTCGCGATAGCCGAGCGCGCCGCGCCCGCCCGATTCCTCGTGCGTCCAGAGCACGCAGCGGACGGTGCGCCGCGGACGCAGGCCGAGCCGCTTCATCCAGCGCAGCGCCTCCCACGCGGCCACGCAGCCCCCGCCGTCGTCCTGGGCCCCCTGACCGACGTCCCAGGAATCGATGTGTCCGCCGAGCACGACGATCTCGTCGGGCCTCTCGCGGCCCCGGATCTCGGCCACGACGTTGCGGTTGGTCGCCGTGCCCCGCCCGGACGCCGACATCGTGAGGTGCAGGGTCACCGGCCGGCCCCGGGCCACCTCGCGGGCGATGCGGCCGGCGTCCTCCGGGGCCAGCGCCGCGTGCGGGATGCGGGGCACGCCCTCCTCGTAGCGCATCACCCCGGTGTGCGGGGTCCGCAGCGAGTCGTCGGCCACCGAGCGAATGAGACTGGCGACGGCACCGGCCCGGGCGGCCTCGATCGCGCCCTGGGTGCGGAAGCGGACGGTCTGCCCGTATTCCGTGAAGGGGGCGTCGAAGACGACGATGCGACCCCGGGCCTCGGCCGCCCGCTGCGACAGCTCGGCGAAGTTGGTCACCACGACGACCGGAGCGCGGATGCCTTCCGGCGGGGTGCCCACGCTGCCGCCCAGGCCGAGCATCGGCAGGCGCTCACGACGCGGGGTGAGCATCTCCACCGACTCGGCCCCGCGCTCCCAGCGCGGCACCACCACCGGCTCGCCGCGCACGTTCTCGAGGCCGTCGTCGCGCATCCGGGCCAGGATCCAGTCCACGGCCGACTCCAGCGCCGGCGAGGCGCTGGGCCGCGCGCCGAAGGTGTCGCACAGCTCGGCCAGTCGGTCCCAGCCTCCCCGCGAGGCGAGCATGCCCGCGACCAGCCGGTCCATCGCCGCCCGGGTCTCCACCGGCAGCGCGTCCGCCGGGGATGCCGGGGACGCAGACGCGGCGGCGATGGGCCGCCAGCCGAGGTTGCGCAGGGCCGCGGTGGTGCTCCACGAGGCGACGCCAAGGGGCTTGCTGCGCTCGATCTCGCCCTCGCGCAGCGACAGGCGCTTCCCACGCGTGTCGAGGTCGATGATCCGGCGCCCATCGAGCCAGACCGACACGTTGGTGGACACCACCCGCAGCCGCACCGCGTACCAGCGGCCGCTCTCGAAGCGCTCGAGCTGCGTGGTGGAGTTCTGGTTGGCGGAGTCGCCGTCGATGTTCGAGAGGCCGACGACGCTGCCGCCCCAACCCCCGACGATGAGCGTGAGATGGTCGGGCCCGACCGGGAAGGTCAGCCCGCAGAAGAAGTCGATGCCCAGCACGCGCTGGGCCTCGAGCGACAGCTCGTAGTCGACCGTGGGGAACTCGTTGGTCCAGTGGACGCCGGTGAGGATTCCCTGGTTCAGCACCAGCGTGCCGTCGCGCACCTCGATCTCGCCGGCGCCGGCGAAGGGCGTGGCCTCCCAACCGGCCTGGGTCTTGCCGTCGAAGAGGGGCTTCCAGGGAGACTCGGCGGCCCGGACGCCACCACCGACCAGCCATGCACCGAGGACCAGAGCCCGAAACATCCAGAGCTTCATGGCCGCACCATGCCCCGGGCCGGCCGGCGGCACAAAGCAGAAGGCGCCGGATCGACCGGGGCGACGGCAGACGCTCCCCGGGTCCGGTTTGCTGGCGGTCGGACAACCCACCTCGGCGACCTCCTGCGGTGGTCCACTGGTATTCTTCCCGGGCGCGGGGTGTCCTGCTATCGTGCCGGCCTCGTGACCGACCCGGCCGCCCACCGAACGCCCAGACTGCCAGAACTCCTGGCCCCCGCCGGCGACTGGGACTGCGCGCGGGCGGCCGTCGAGAACGGGGCCGACGCGATCTACTTCGGCCTCGACCGGTTCAACGCGCGGATGCGGGCCCGCAACTTCACCGAGGCCGACCTGCCCGCCCTGATGGAGTTCCTGCACCGCCGCGGCGTGCGCGGGTACGTGACCTTCAACACGCTGGTCTTCACCGAGGAGCTGGCTGGCGCAGAGGACTACCTGCGCGCGGTCATCGCCGCGGGCGTCGACGCGGCGATCGTGCAGGATGTCGGCATCTGCCGCCTCATCCGCCGGATCTCGCCCGACTTCCCCATCCACGGGTCCACGCAACTCACCGTGACCAGCCCGGCCGGGGTCGAGTTCGCCCGCTCGCTGGGATGCGGGCTGGTGGTGCTGGCGCGGGAGAACTCCATCCGCGAGATCGAGGCGATCCAGGCGGCGCAGCGCGGACCGGCCACCCGGGGTTCGCCCGCCATGCCCGCCATGCCCGGCGGCGACGTCGCCACCACGACCCCGATCCCGATCCCGATCCCGGAGCCGCTGCCCTTGGAGGTCTTCGTGCACGGGGCCCTGTGCGTCGCCTACTCGGGCCAGTGCCTGACCAGCGAATCGCTCGGGGGCCGCAGCGCCAACCGGGGCGAGTGCGCGCAGGCCTGCCGGATGCCCTACGAGCTGGTGTCCGACGGGAAGACCGTCGACCTCGGCGACCGTCGTTACCTGCTCTCGCCGCAGGACCTCTCCGGGCTTGAGGTGCTCCCCGACCTGGTCCGGGCCGGGGTGGCTTCGCTCAAGATCGAGGGCCGGCTCAAGTCGCCCGAATACGTGGCGAGCATCACCCGGGTGTACCGCAAGGCGCTGGATCGGCTCGCCCGGCCGGACCCCGCCACCGGGGAGCCGGGAGCGATCGCCGCGGCAGGGACGCGACCGACCGACGCGGCCTCGCCGAGCGCACCGGCCCCGGCGACCAGGCCTGCCGACCGTGCCGACCCCGCCGACCGCTACGAGCTGGAGATGGCCTTCAGCCGGGGCCTGCACACCGGCTGGTTCCGGGGCATCGACAACCAGGCCCTCGCCCACGCCCGGTTCGGCAAGAAGCGCGGGGTGTACCTGGGCGAAGTGTCCGCCGTGGGGCCCGACGCCGTGCGGCTGCGGCTCGAGGGACCGCTGAAGCCCGGCGACGGCGTGGGCTTCGACGCCGGGCGCCCGGACCTGCCGGAGGAGGGCGGCCGCGTGTACGGCGTGCGGCCCCTGCGCGACGGCATGGTCGAGGTGAGCTTCGGCGGTGGTGCGGTGGACTTCCGGCGCATTGAACCAGGGCATCGTCTCTGGAAGACCGACGATCCCGGGTTGGGCCGCGACCTCCGCAAGAGCTTCGAGGGCGAGGTCCCGCGACACACCCGGCCGCTGCACGTCGAGGTGCACGGGGTGTCGGGAGGTCCGCTCACGCTGATCGCCCGCGACGACGAGGGGCATGTCGCGCAGGCCGCCTCGGCGATGCCGCTGGTGCCGGCCGAGAAACGCCCGCTGACGCCGGAATCGCTGGGCCAATCCCTCGGTCGCCTCGGGGGAACGCCGTTCCACCTGGGCACGGTCGGGATGCGGCTGGAGGCGGGACTGATCCTGCCCGTGAGCGAACTCAACCGGCTGCGGCGCGACGTGGTGGCCCACGTCGAGGCGCTGCGGGCGGCCCCGCGCCGATGGACGCTCCTGCCGGAGCCGGCGGCGACCGGGTCGGCCCCTTCGGAGCCCGTCCGGACGGAAACCACCGCGGGCTTGGCCGACACCGTCGACGCCATCGACGCCGAACGAACCATCGGCACCCTCGACACCACTCCCGAACTCATCGTGCTCGTGCGCTCGATCGGCCAACTCGAGGCCGCCCTGCGCTGTGGCGTGGCCACGGTCTACTGCGACTTCGAGGACCCGAAGAAGTACCGGGAGGCCGTGGCCATCTTCCACACGGCCCGCGGCTGCACGGCGCCCCCGGGCGCCCCGGCCGGATCCGGCATCTGGGTGGCCCCGCCGCGCATCTTCAAGCCGGGCGAGGACTGGATCCTGCGCCAGGTGCTCTCCAGCAACGCCGACGGGTACCTGGTGCGCAATCCCGAACACCTGCGCTGCTTCGCCGGGAAACGCCGGCGCGGGGATTTCTCGCTCAATGTGGCCAACCCGCTCTCGGCCGAGTGGTTCATCGCGCACGAGGGGCTGGAGCGGGTCACCGTCAGCTACGACCTGAACGCCGGGCAGGTGGCCTCCCTGCTGCGCGCGGCGCCGCCCGGGTGGTTCGAGCTGACCCTGCACCAGCACATGCCGCTCTTCCACATGGAGCATTGCGTCTTCTGCGCCTTCCTGTCGAAGGGGACCGACTACACCAACTGCGGCCGCCCCTGCGACCGGCACGTGGTGACGCTGCGCGACCGCACGGGCGCCGAGCATCCGCTCAAGGCCGACAGCGGCTGCCGGAACACGGTCTTCAACGCCCGGGCGCAGACCGGGGCGGAGTCGCTGGGGCGCTTCGTGGAACTCGGCGCCCGGGCCTTCCGGGTGGAGTTCGTCGACGAGACCCCCGACCAGGTGGCCACGGTCCTTGGCCGTTACCGCGCCCTGCTGCGCGGAGAGATCACCGGCCAGGCCCTGTGGCAGGAGCTCAAGCTCTCAAGCCAGCTCGGCGTGACTCGGGGCCAGTTTGAGACGAACGAGGCGCGGAAGGTCTTCCCCCGCGCCCCGTAGGGCTGTCTGGAACTATGGTGGGAATCGGGGCCCGGCATCGACCGTGGCCCAGGCCCTCGCCCTGACCCTGGTCAGTTCAGAGGCTTCCAGTTCACGTAACGGTAGCGGTCCCAGACCCAGCGGAAGTCGGGGTTGCGCCCGGTGCCACCCGCCCAGAAGAAGCTCTCCCGGCCCGCACCCGAATCCCGGGCGGCCTTGATGGTGGCCCCATCCAGCCACTTGTGACTCTCGGAGTGGCCGTCCTGGAACCCGAAGGTGCTGACCTGGCCGTGGAAGATCGTGAAGGGATCGACCCAGCCCGGAGGCGACGTGTTGATGACCCAAGTCCCCATGTTGTAGCCGCGCGGGTCAGCCTCCTCGACGAAGACCATGGACTCGGACGGGTTGGTCACCTCGGACTCCTTCTTGTAGGGCACGGCCGAATCCCATCCCATGCCGTTCATGCCGTTGGCCTTGGAGTAGCTGTCGAAGGCCCAGCCGCGTCCCGGTGCCAGCTTCATGCGGGAGTCGCCCGGACAGTGATAAACCTGATAGCCTTGGCAGTATTGCTGGAGCGGGGCGTTGCTCATGCCGCTGTAGACCCGGCGCAGCGCCTCGGCTTGGGTGATGCCCGCGGCCAAGCCCGGCATCGGACTGCGCCAGTAGCCGCCGCCCACCAGGTCCACGACCGCGTTGTTGACGCGGATCTGCGTCGGCATCAGGTCGGACTGGTTGTCGTTGGAATACAGGATCCAGCCCAGCACCAGTTGCTTCTGGTTGCTCACGCAATTGGCCCCGGTGGCCTTCATGCGGGCACGACCCAACGCCGGCAGGAGCATGCCCGCGAGGATCGCGATGATCGCGATCACCACCAGGAGTTCGATCAGGGTGAAGCCCGAGCGCCGACGCGTCCCGGGGGCGTATGGAAACGTTTTCATGGGATTTGCATGGATGGTCCAACCGTCCCCATGCCACGCAAGCAAAAACCAAAGGGGTCGGTCCTCACTATTGACACAACTCTGCTATCGCGCGGACCTGGCCCCGGTCTCGGCCGTCGCGCCCAGCAGGTTCGACACATAGGTCCAAACCCCCATGCCCAGCCTCCGGGCGATCCACCCCAAGGTCATGGTCGTCTCCCGGCGCAGCCGTCGGGCGATCCTCACCTTGTCCGGGTCACCCTTGCGACGACGGGATAGCTCGTCCCCGTCCCAACCCAGCGCGGCCAATTCCTCGACCACGAGGCGCTCGGCCTTGGCCTCCTCGGTCTCCTGCCGCTCGGCCCCGTAGTTCTGGGCCCCCACGTGCTGCGAGGCCTTGGCCAAGAGTTCCTCCTTGAGCGCCTTCTTGCCAAAGAACCACCCGCGCCGGATGGGCGCCCACTGGCTGCCGTCGCCCTCCTGCCGACGGCGGTCCTCCATGAGCCGCTCGAAGTCCCGGCGGCCGGCCGCGCTGTCCTGGGTCAGGCGCATCTCGCCCAGCAGGCGGTCGACGCGCAGCCAGGGCCAGCGCCGGGTCGGAGCCTTCAGGTATTCGGCGTGGCTGCTCCAGCGGTAGTCGCGCAGCGGCTGCCCCGACGGGATCAGGTTCGCCCGCACCGGGTTCAGGTGCACGTAGTCGCAGACGGTGCGGAAGTATCCCGGGGCGGTCGAGTCGACCAGCAGCGCCTTGTAGCGGCCGCCGAAGAGGTGGCCGGCGAGACCGTGGCGACGGTTGAACCGCGCGGTGTAGGTGCCGAGGAACCACTTCATGCCCGCGACGAGGTTCCGGCGGGGCGTCTCCACCACGAGGTGGAAGTGGTTCGGCATGAGGCACAGCGCATGGACCTGCCAGTCGGTCTTGGCACACGCCTCGGCGAGGGTGTCGAGGAAACGCAGGCGGTCGGCGTCGTCGCGGAAAATGGGTTCGCGCCGGTCTCCGCGGTTCATGACGTGGTAGACCGCGCCTTCGTACTCGATGCGCAGGGGACGGGGCATGGGCGGAGGTTGGGCGAGCGGGGGAAGTTGTGTCAATAGTGAGGACCGACCCCTTTGGGATCACCACACCCAGATCGCGTTGCGACCCACCGGGGAGGACGGCGAGGGCCGGTAGCGCCCGGAGAGCAGCACCCGTCCCGCCTCGTCCCAGAGGCCCCCGTCGAGTTCGGCCACCCGCGCCGTGCCGGCATCGCACGGGGTCTGCCCGGTGGCGAGCACGACCTCGACCGGAGGCGTGACCGCCCGGGCCAGCGTGGCAAGACCTATCAGACCGGGCAGCCAGCGTCGAAGGCCCATGGGAAGAGAAAAATGGAGATTTTGTCCGGTCTTGGATGAATCCGGCGATTGGATCAACCTAAGGAGGCCGCGTGGAACAAAAATGCCCCTTCTTTTCGATAGGCGTCTTCGGGGTTGATCAGGCCGAGACGGCTCTCCCAATAGGTGTTGGCCGCATCCTGCACCGGCCCTTGGATGGCCGCCATGGTCTGATCCCAATGGACGATGGCTTGACCCATGTTCCAGGCCATGTCTCTGGCCTTCAACGGATCAAGGGCCAAGCTGCCCAACTCGATGATCCCTTGCACCTCCTCGGAAGCGGCCCCTGCGGCGCCTTCCAAGCGGAGCAGCATGGCACCCATCACATCGTCGGGCCGTCTGGATTGTTCGTTCTTCAGCGTGAAGACTGTCGCCTTGGGAACGAATTCGATCTCCAGTCGGTGGCTGTAGGACAGGTTTTCAAAGGGCCGCCCCACCGCGCCCGGAGAAGGCATACCAATATCTTCCGATTGGAACTCGTACTCGAAGAGCTTATCGACGGCACCCGCCTTGTAATACCAAAGACTGTCCCCCCCCGCTGCCATCGCGGCGGTAGTACTTCACCGACCGACGCTCCACCAAGACGTCACGACCATCCTTCGCCGACGGATTGGAGTAACGGGCCACCGTCTTGGGGTCCGTGTACACCGAACAAATCCCCATCCTGTCGTCCGCGCTGGTCGGTCCGTAGTAGGTCATCCGAATGAACCGCCAGAGGTCTCCGGTCACCGGATCCATCTCCTTTGCGCTGAGGGGGCCATGGATCTTGACCCCTACGGCGCCTACGGCGGCATAGGCGCCCGACGGGAATCCGGGGAGATCCGGCAAATAACCGCTGTCTTGGGCACAGGCCCGGAGCATGAGGGCCACCCACCCGAAAATCCTGAAGAGGTGAATCTCGAATTGGGAGTTCCTCACAAGTGCCTTGATGTCAGAACTGCAACTCAGGCCTGCCCTCCGAGCTTGGAACCACGCCCAGAATCACGGATTCCGGCGTGGCTCCATTCGCCTTCGAAGGCCTCGAGGCCCTCGCCGAGGCCGACATTCCGCAGCGGGAGAGACTCTTGGCAAGCCCGAAGGGACAGGCGAGAGGGCCGCCCGCCCGTGAGGTGTCAGGCGCCCGCTTCGGCGGCTTTGAAACGCGGGCCGGCGTTCAGAGGGCTTCGCCGTAGAGGCGCTCGAAGTCGGGGGCCGCGATGGGGCGGGGATTGAAGGTGGCGGTCCACTGGCGCGCGGCCTGTTGGGCGAGCAGCGGGATGCGCGACCCCGGGTCCACGCCGGCCTCGGCGAGGGTGGTCGGCAATCCGGCGATCCCCAGCCAGGCCTCGAAGCGGCGGGCGAGGACCTCGCCCGCGGCGGCCACGCCGCACGAGGCACCGGAGGCGGCCTCGGGGCCATCCAGCCCGTGGCCCCCGCCAGCGGCGGCAACCAGATCGGCGTAGAGGGCCTGCACCTCCGGGAGGGCCGCATTGAAGCGGATGACCCCCGGGATCATCAGGCCGACCGCTGCCCCATGGACAACCCCGAACTGCGCGGTCAACGGGTTGGCCGCCGAGTGGGCCGCCCCCAGCATCGAGTTCTCGATGGCCGTGCCGGCCAGGGCAGCCCCGAGCAGCATGCGGCCGCGCGCCTCCAGGTCGCCCGGGTTCGCAAGCACCGTCTCCAGCGCGCCGGCACACAACCGGAACGCCTCGCGCGCGAACAGGCCGGACCAGACCGTCCGGCGCGTCGTCACGGCCGCCTCCACCGCATGGACCAGGGCGTCGATGCCGGTCTGGGCCGTGACGCGCCGCGGCTGCGACACCGTGAGCAACGGGTCGAGCAGGGCGATGCGCGCGGCGGCCTTGGGATCGAGGCAGGCCATCTTGTGGTGGGTCTCCTCGTCGGCGATGAGCGCTGCGCTCTGGCATTCGCTGCCCGTGCCCGCCGTGGTCGGGATGGCGATGAGTGGCAGCATCGGACGGGTGGCCTTGCCGACCCCTTGGTAGTCGCGCATGCGGCCGCCTTGCGTGAGCAGGAAGTTCACGCCCTTGGCCGTGTCGATGGAGCTGCCGCCGCCGAGGCCCACGAAGAGGTCCACCGAGGCCGCTCGCGCCGCCTCCAGCCCGCGGTCCACGTCGAGCGTCGTGGGATTCTCCCGGACGGCGTCGAAAACGGCCACCTCGAGGCCGGCGGCCCGCAGCAGGGCCTCGGCCCGGGAGGCGTGGCCGGCCCGTACGATGCCCGGGTCGGTCACCAGCAGCACCCGATGCCCGCCGAGTCCGGCGGCCAGTTCGCCCAACCGGTCGAGGCAACCGGGCCCGAAGACGAGCCGGGTCCGCAGCGTGCTGTCGAAGGAGGGGGTGGCGGTGGTCATGCGCGCTGAAAGACTCCGTCGGCGGAAGCGATCTTCAAGCCGGGCCTTCAAGAATTGGATTGAACACAAGACCGATCCGGAGGTTTGTAGCGGGCATGACGACCTTGCGCCACCGGAAGGACGCCCTCGCCGCCCTGCTCCTGGCTGCCGCCGGATCCGGCTGCATCTCCCACGAGGAGACGGTCCGGATCCACGAGGAACGCCTGCCAATCAACTTCGAGACCGACGCGGCAGCCCGCACCTTCTACGAGGCCGTCGAGAAGCTCCGCACCTCGGCTTCGCCATCGAACAGCACGACCCAGTTCGGGATTCCGATGATCCTCTCCCACAAGGTCACCACCGAGAACGGCCCCCATCAGGTCTTCAACGAGGGGGTCCGGCGCGCCGACACCGACCGGGATGGCACGATCACCGAGAAGGAAGCGCGGATCTTCCAGACGCAGATCCTCACCGAATCCCTGCGCTGATCGGGCGGCCGCAATGGCTTCGGCACCGGGGACGGAGGCGGTCGGTCGCGGACCCGGGCGGGGATCGGGGATTGCCCGGGCCGGTGGGCCCGATCATCCTCGTCCGCATGACGTTCCCCGTCGCGTCTCCGTTTTTCCTCGCGGCCGTGACACCCACCAACGACGCGTTCGCAGGGGGCGCGGGCCCGGCCGAGGCCGCCGCCGGCGCCGGTGGCTTCGGGATCCTCTTCTGGCTGCTGGCGCTGATGGCCGGGGTGGCCTTGAGCGTCATCATCGAGCGATTGCTCTACTACCATCGCGTCCAGATCGACTCCGCCCAGTTCCTGGCCGGCGTGCGCAACGTGCTCAAGCGCGACAACGTCATCGAGGCCGTCTCGATCTGCGACGCGACGCCGGGCCCGGTCTCCCGCCTGGTGAAGGCGGCGATCCTCAACCGCGACGCCGGCCGGGAGCGCGTCCAGGAATCCATCGAGGAGGTGGGCTGGGTCGAGGTGCCAAGGCTCGAGGCCAACCTGCCCCTCCTGGCCACCTTCGCCCAGATCGCCCCGCTGGTGGGCCTGCTCGGCACCCTCGTGGGCATCGGCGGCACCTTCCGACGGCTCCAGACCGGCCCCGGCTTCGCCGCACCGGCCGAGCTCTTCGCCGGCGTCTGGCAGGCCCTCTACACCGCGGGCCTGGGCATCGCCATCGCGGCGGTCTGCTACGCGGCCTACAACTACCTGGTGGCCCGGGTGAACGCGGTGGTGCTCGACATGGAACGCGCGTCGGCCGACGCCGTGAAGATGGTCGCCCCGGCGGCCGAGGGCACCGCCTCAAAGCCAGCCGCCAGCCCATGAAGTTCACGCGGACCCTCAAGCCCCTGAAGGGTCAGTTCGAGCTGGCCCCGTACCTCAGCGTGGTGTTCGTGCTGCTGTTCTTCATGCTCTTCGGCGGCTACCTGGTGCTGCCGGTCGGGACGCGGATCGAGCTGCCCCCGGGCGGATCACCGGTCGGGTCCTGGACGGGGGAACCGTTCCTGGTGGTCGCGGTGGACGCGGGCGAGCAGTGCTATTTCGAGAACCAGATCGTGCCCGACCTGGCGGAGCTCAAGACCCGCCTGGCCACCCGGACGGCGGCCCCGCGGGGCCCGAGGCGACTCTACCTGCAGGCCGACCGGGCCGTGCGCCACGAACGGCTGCAGGAGCTGGCCGCGCTGGCCCGCGAGGCCGGCCTGTCGGAGATCCTCCTCGGCGGATCCGGAGCCGGGGGCAAGCCCGGCCCATGAGCCCCAGCGCATGAGCGATTCCGCCAACGCATGGACCCCGCGCCGTTGGATCGGCGTCTCCGCGCTCCTGGCAATCCTGCACGCCGGGGTGTTCTGGCTGGCGGCCCGGTTCCCGCAGGCTCCCCGACCCGCGGCCCCCGACCCGTTCCGGTGGGTGTGGTCGGCCGATTCACCAGACCCCCTCGAGGGCGGGTTCGTGTCGCCGACCCGCTTCGCGCTGCCCGGGATCGGCGGCTTCTCGGGCGACGCCGCACGGGCCCTGCCGCCGGTGTCCTACGGGTGGGGACTGTCCCAGCCCCGGCCCGCGTTCCTCGCGGCCGACCCGGGCGGCGCGCACCTCGGAACGGCCCCGACCCCTTCGTCGCCACCGGACCGGCCGACGGCAACCCGAATCCCGGTGGCGGAACCGGAGGCGGTGACGCGGATGACCCAGGCCTCCGGGTGGGCCGAACTCGGGGGCGGACTGGCCTCCCGACGGATGACCCGGCCGCCCACGGTGCCTGCATGGACCGAGGGGGACTTGCCGCAACCCACCCGCATCGAGCTGGCGGTCGATGCCCGGGGCGGGGTGCTCACGGCCCGGATCCTGGCGACCTCGGGCTCGCGGCCGGCCGACCTGGCCGCCCTCGAGGCCGCCCGTTCGACCCGGTTCGAGCCGCTGCCGGACTCCGGACGGAACGACCTCCTGAGGGCCGACCGGCTGGCTTGGGGCGTCATGAGCCTCCACCCGGTGCCCGGCCCGCCACCCGCCGCCGACCCGCCCCGGAACCCCTGACCGGACGTGCTCCCCGAATCCCTCATCGCACTTTGGGTGGCCGGGCTTCTGGCCGCCCTCGGCCTGCTGGCGCTGGCCGACGAGTTCCGCCGCCGACGCATCGGTTCGGACGTCTCGCAGGACCAACTCTTCCGCTGCGTGCGCTGCACGTCGGTGTACACCGATGACGCCGAGGTCGAGCGGTCGCGCTGTCCCCACTGCGGCAAGACCAACGAGGCCGTGAGGTTCTAGGAGCCCTTGGGGACCCAGGCGGGGCCGACGGGGAAGGGAGGGCAACCCTCCGGACCGGGGTGATTTACCATTCCTTCACCATTCAGGGGGGTTTTGCACACACGACCTTGAAACGCTCCGCATGGACTGGGGGCGTCCGGAGGGGCGATCGCGGGAAACCGCTCCCGCCACCACCGGTCACCACACGACACGCCTGCCAGACCCAGACACCACCCCATGAATCCTCACACCCTGTCCCTGCTGACCGCGACCCTCTGGTCGCTGGTCCTCGCCCCCGCCACCCTCGGCCAGGACGATTTCGGCCGGCCACCCGGCCCGCCGCCCGACTTCGGTGGGCCGCCCCCCTTCGGTCCTGGCGGTCCTGGCGGTCCCGGCGGGTTCAGGGGCGGCCCCGGTGGCCCCGGTGGCCCCGGCGGTCCGGGATCGGTGCCGAAGACCCTGCTGGTGCCAAAATTCGACACGAACGGCGACCAGCGCCTCGATGCCCAGGAGCGCCGGGCGGCGCGGGAGTTCCTCGCCCAGGAAAAGGCCGCCGGGCGGATCCGCGGTCGCGGACCGGGCGGACCAGGCGGACCAGGCAGTCGTGGTGGCCGGGGCAGACCCGGTGGGCCGGGCGGTGGCGGCGAAGGCTCCGCGCCGACCCCCGGAAAGAAGCTCACCCCGGCGGAGGTGAAGAACCATCCCGACGCTCCCCTGTACGATGAGGGCGTGCTGCGGACGCTCTTCCTGCAGTTCGAGCGCCCGGACTGGGAGAAGGAACTGGCCGACTTCAACAACACCGACGTCGAGGTGCCGGCCACGCTCACCGTCGACGGGAAGGCCTACCGGGACGTGGGCGTGCATTTCCGGGGGATGTCCTCGTACTTCACGGTCGGCGAAGGCCGGAAACGCTCGCTCAACGTGTCGCTGGATCACGCCCACAAGGACCAGTCGATCGGCGGGTACAAGACCCTCAACCTGCTGAACTCGCACGAGGATCCGTCCTTCCTGCGCACGGTGCTCTACAGCCAAGTCGCCCGGGAATACCTGCCGGCCCCGAAGGCCAACCTCGTGCGGGTGGTGATCAACGGCGAGAATTGGGGCATCTATGCCAGCGCGCAGCAGTTCGACAAGCAGTTCACCCGGGAATTCTTCGGGTCGTCCGAGGGACGCCGGTGGAAGGTCTCCGGCAGCCCCAATGGCCGGGGAACCCTGGCCTACCTGGGCGACGACCCGGCCCCGTACCAGAAGATCTACGACCTCAAGGGCAAGGACAGCGAGAAGGCCTGGAAAGACCTCATCCAACTGACCCGCGTGCTCAACCAGACCCCGGCGGCCCAACTCGAGGCGGCGCTGGAACCGATCCTGGATGTCGACGGGGCGCTGCGGTTCCTCGCGGTGGAGAACGCCCTGATCAACAACGACGGTTACTGGATCCGCACCAGCGACTACGCCTTGTACCAGGACCCGAAGGGCCGTTTCCACCTGGTGCCGCATGACATGAACGAGGCCTTCAGCCGCGCCGGTGGGCCCGGGTTCGGCGGCAGACGCCGCGGGCCGGGCGGGCCGGGCGGGCCGGGTGGGCCGGGTGGGCCGGGTGGGCCGGGTGGGCCGGGCGGTGGCCATCGGGTGGAGGGCGTGAAGCTCGATCCGCTCCTGGCCGCACAGGACGCGAACAAGCCGCTCATCTCCAGGCTGTTGGCCGTGACGGCCCTGCGCGAACGCTACCTCGGTCATGTCCGGGCCATCGCCGAGAACTCGCTCGACTGGCAGAAGCTCGGGCCGCTGGCCGAAGGCCTCCATAGGCTCATCGCCGACGAGGTTCGGGCCGACACCCGCAAGCTCGACTCGACCGAGGCCTTCGAGAAGAGCCTGACCCAGGACGTGGCCGGTAGCGGATTCGGACCCGGGGGCGGCGGGTCGATGGGCCTCAGGAACTTCGCCGAGCAGCGGCGGGCCTACCTGCTGGGGTACCAGCCCAAGGCGGTGACCCCGGCGCCGTGACGTCCTTCGAGGGACTCCGGGCGGGGTGGCCTCGCCATCGACGCCATCCCGCCCCGGTGCCATCCACGAAAGGGGACCCCCCGGAATCCCGCGGCCGACCGTACCCGGATGCGCTGCACGGTTGGCTTTTCTCCCCGACTCCTCTCCACTCGGGGCATGAGCGAGACGGCCCGTTTCCTGCAATCCTGTCCCTCCGACGAGGACATCGATGTCGTCCGGCTGGTGGACTGCGTGATCATCGACGCCGTGCGGGCCGGGGCCAGCGACATCCACATCGAGCCCTGGGAGTCGAGCATCGCCGTCCGGGTGCGCATCAGCGGCGTGCTCAATGAACTGATCCACCTGCCCAGCGACCTGCTGCCCAAGATCACGGGCCGACTCAAGGTGCTGGCCAACCTGATGGGCCACGAGACCCAGCTGCCGCAGGAGGGGCGCGCGACGACCTTCCCCGAGGCCGGCAACGTGGTGCTGCGCATCTCCACCTTCCCGACGATCCGCGGTGAGAAGACCGTGCTGCGCATCTTCGACCCGTCGAACCGGGCCTTCAACCTCGAGGCGCTCGGCCTCGAGCCCGACGCACTCGAGAGCCTCAAGGGCCTGCTGGCCCGGCCCAGCGGCCTGATGCTGATGACCGGACCCACCGGCTCGGGCAAGACGACGGTGATCTACGCCTCGCTCTGCCACCTCATCGAGCGGGCCGGCCCGAGCATCAGCGTCGCCACGGTCGAAGACCCGGTGGAGTTCACGCTGCCGCTCATCGCCCAGTCGCAGTGCAATGCGGCGCGCGAGTACACCTACCCCGTGGCCCTGCGTTCGCTGATGCGGCAGGACCCGCAGGTCATCATGATCGGCGAGATCCGGGACGCCGAGACGGCACAGATCGCCGTGCAGGCGGGTCTCACCGGGCACCTGGTCATCAGCACCATCCACTCGGGCAGCACCACCGGCGTCTTCGCGCGGCTCATCAACATGGGCATCGAGCCCTTCCTGTTGGCCTCGTCCATCACCGGGGTGCTGGGCATGCGGCTCATCCGCCGCAACTGCCCGGTGTGTCTCGAGGAGTACCGGCCCGACCCGGCGGTGCTGGCCTGCCGGCCGGCCGAGGCGCGCCAGTCGGGCATGTTCCAGCGGGGGGGCGGTTGCCCGGCCTGCAACCACACCGGCTTCAGCGGCCGGGCGATGGTGGTGGAAACCCTCAAGGTCGACGAAGGCCTCCGCGACGCGGTGCTGCAGAAGACCCCCACCCGCCGCCTGCAGGAGATCGCCCAGGCTCAAGGCATGGAAACCCTCTGGCAGGCGGGCCTGCGGCGGGCCCTGCGAGGGGAGACCACCGTGGAGGAAATCCTGCGGGTCGTGGGTTTCGAGGGCTTTTGAGCGGGTCGAACGGCCCGGCCGAGGACGCTCCGTCCGGTTCGATGCCCGGTTCGACGCCCGGCTCGACGCGTGGACTTCGGGCGGGGATCGCCTGGCCCAGAGACGCCAACGGGGCACCCCGGGAAAATCCCTGGATGCCCCGATGTGACCGGCGTCGTCGAAGACCGATCAGTAGCCGTACTGCGGCACGCTGCCGTTGGCCAGGATGTAGCCGGTGCGCTCGCGGTACCATTGGAAGTCCACGCGCCCCTGGACATCAAAGGACTTGGTGGCCGGATAGGCGAACTTCACGGCCTGGTATTTCGAGGCCCCGCTCAGCCACCGGCGGATCTCCGCGTGGCCGTCGGCGAAGGAAAACCCGCAGGCACCGTTGTGGTAGGAGGCCGGGATGTCCTGCCAGGCGGAGGCATCGGGGTTGTTGATGAAGTACCCGTCGTTGATGGAGTCGGGATGCTCGTCGAGGGTGAGCCAGGTCTTGGAGGGCGAGGGCACCTGGGACTGCTTCAGGAACTGGATGCGGTCGGAGAAGCCCCAGTTGCGGCCGGTACGCGTGGGATCATCCCCGATGCTGAAGCGGCCGAAGAACGAGTTCATCGCCATGCTGCGGTTGCGGCGTGCCCACCCCTTGGCCCGCTGCGCCGGCGCCACGAAGATGTCGGCCGGACACTTGTACACCCCGACCGCGCCGGCCGTGTACTTGCCCAGCACGCCATTGGCCACCCAGGCGTCATTGGTGACGCTGCGCTCGGCGGTGCCGCCCCCGGCGCCCCAGGTCATGACGTTGTTGACCCAGTTGTCGAAGACGCGGCGGTCGATGGCCTCGATGGTCTCGCTGACGCCGTAGTTGTTGGCGACGGCGTCATTGAAATCGGTGGAGTAGAGGTGCCAGCCCAAGGTGAGCTGCTTGCCGTTGTTGACGCAGCCGATGCCCTGGGCCTTGGACTTGGCCTTGGCCAGCGCCGGCAGGAGCATGCCGGCCAGGATGGCGATGATGGCGATGACCACCAGCAGCTCGATGAGGGTGAAACCGCGACGGCTTTCGGTTCGGGGAATGGATTCCAAGGTTTTCATGGACGGACTGTGCCAAGGCTACCCCAGCGGCCCGGCCTGACAAGTGCGGCTTATGGAACCCTGCCCCCCAGAAAAATCCTGCAGGAGGGCTCAGGGCTCGACCACCCGGAAGAACTGGCCGTCGGGGGCGTTGGCGCCCGAATCCAGCAGCAGCAGCACGCCCTCCGGATCGCTGATCTCCAGTTCGGTGGCCCGACCCCAGGTGCGGAGGTCGGATGACCTCTCCAGACGGAAGGCCTGGTCCATCTGGCCACCGAAGAGGAAGAGGCTCTCGTCGGGCGACTTGGGGTAGTTGAGCACCTGCACCGGCGCATCGAAGGCGACGGCCCGGGCCCGCAGGAGGGCGGCACCGGATCCCCCGACGATCCACTGCCCGGCCGCCGCGCACGCCGTGTAAAGGTTGCGGGTGGTCAGGGTGGGCGACTCCACCCAGGAGGACAGATCCTGCGACAGGGCCACCACGCCGCCATCGCCCACCAGGCAGAACCACCCGGACTGCCAGGCGACGTCATTCCACCAGGTCGCCGACGGCGTGGACGAGGCGGTCCACACCAGGCCGTCGGAGCTGCTCAGCACGGTGCCGCCGTCGCCCACGGCGACGAGCCGGCCGCCCAGCCAGCGTACCCGCCAGAGCCAGCGGGAGGTGCCCGAGGCCCGGGAGGTCCACGACTGGCCATTGGCGCTGGTCAGCAGCGTGCCGTTCTGGCCGGACACCACGAAGCCCCCCGGCCAGGCGGCTGCGCCGCTGAGGACCGCGCTCACCCCGGCGGTCCGGCGCGTCCACGTCCGGGCGTCGGGGCTGGTCAGGATCGTGCCGGCCGATCCGGCGACGACGAACAGGTTCCCGTCGGCGCAGACGCCCCGGAGGTCGGCCAGGACGCCCGAGGTCGCCGACTCCCAGGCGATGCCGAGGGTGTTCACCCGGTTGGTGAGCACCACGCGGACGACCTGGGTGCCGTTGGTGGCGGTGTTGGTGCTGACCAGCGGGACGTAGTCGGGGCGGCTCACGGCCAGGGCACCGGCGGATCCGGCCGCGACCACCAGGTTGGACCGTCCGCCGATCCCGAAGTAGGAGACGCCCGAGGCGCTGGCCGGGGCCAGGCCGCGGTTCCAGTTCTTCCCGTCGGCGCTGTCGAGGAACTGGGCCGACTCGCCGGCGGTGACCCGCAGGGTCTGCGGCTGGGTGTTGGTGGCGTAGGCCGGGATGCCCGAGGGGAAGCTCACGCTCACGTTGGTTCCCGGCACACTGAGCACCACCGAGTCCCAGATGGAGTCGAAGCCCGGCGGCTCGGTGTAGGACCAGTTGAACCCGGCCAGGGTGGTGGACCGGGTGCCGGTGACCATCAGCCCGCCGCGGGTGCCGGCCACCACCTGCCGGCCATCCCAGAGCAGGCATTGGTAGGTGACCAGCGGCGCGGGATTGGCCCGCAGCGGGTTGATCTCGGACGACCAGATCCAACCGCCCAGGAGGTTGACCCCGAAGCGCAGCTCGCCCGCCCCGCCCACCAGCCGCTCGGAGCCCACCGCGAGGACCGATGTCAGCGCATTGGTGGTGACAATGCGGCCCGAGTCCCAGACGGCCAGTTGGGGGGTGCGGCTGATGAGGTAGTTGCCGGCGTCGCCCACGGCCATGACCCCGGTCGGGACCGGGGCCACCCGGTAGAGGTTGAACGCGGCCCGTCCGGCGGTGCGGGCGGTCCAGGTCAGGCCGTCGGGGCTGCTGGCGACGAAGCCCGAATCACCCACGGCCACGAAGAGCCCCGAGGCGTAGGTCACGCTGCTCAGGTTGTTGGTGCGCCCGGTGGAGGCCGCCGTCCACGAGACGCCGTCGGTGCTCATCAGCACCGTGCCGGCGTCACCCACGGCCACCACGCGGTCGGCCGAGGCGGCCACGGACTCGAGCCACCGGGTGCTGCCCGAGGCGGCGGCGGTGAAGGTCTCGCCATCGGACCAGAGCACCGTTCCCCCTTCGCCGACGACGATCGCCCGGTCACCCAGGTAGGCCGCCCCGCGCAAGGCGGCCGTGGCGCCGGTCTTGGCGCGCCGCCAGTCGGGCAGTGCGTCCGCCACCCAGAGCGAGCCCCGGTCCCCCACGGCGAGGTACAGGCGGTTGGTCCGCCAGGCCAGGTCGGTGATGGAGTTGCCGAAGGGCGCGGGATTCGACCAGCGCCACGTCAGGTTGGTGCCCTGGGCCACGCCTCGAACCCCGCCGCAGATCAGCACGAGCCACACCAACAGCCCCAGCGGCAGGGCGACCGTCGCCGACAATCCCCCGGGGAGGCGGTTCCGGAGGCGTGTGGGCCGCGGCCTTGGGAGACGTCTGCTCCGGGCCACGCCGTCGGGGAAACTCATGGCGTTTCTGTAGGGGAAGAACCGCCGCCCGGCAAGAGATCGGCCGGCTCTGGCGGCAGCCGGACCGCGAAGGTCGAGCCGTCCGGACCCGTGCGCTCAAGCACCACGTCGCCGCCGACGGCCAGCGCCAGCTGCCGGGTGATGGCCAGGCCCAGGCCACTGCCACCCGGCTTGGTGGACACGGTGGGCTCGAAGAGCCGTTCGCGCACCGAGGGGTCGATGCCGCGTCCCGAATCGCTCACCCGGACGACCAGCCCGCCGTCCGGGCCGGTCTCCGAGCGCACCAGCACCTCGGCCTGGTCGGGGGATGCCTGCAGGGCGTTGCCCAGCAGGTTCTCCACGACCAGCAGGAGCAGGTTGGCCTCGCGGTGGCGCAGCCGGTGGGGGGCCTCCCCGCCAAGCACGACCCGAACCCCGCGGTCACGCGCCGCCGGATCGACCCGCTGGAGCACGCGGGGCAGCAGCTCGGAGACCTCCAGCTCGAACTCCGTGACACCGCCGGTCTCCTGAAGGACCCGCACCACGCCGTCGATGAGGGCCCGCATGCGGCGCAGCGTCGCCAGGGCCTCGGCCCGGTCGGCCGCCGGCACCGGACGGTCGTCGCCGAGGGAACCGAGGAAGGCCTGGAGACCCGCCAGCGGGTTGCGCAGTCCGTGGACCAGGTGGGCGGCCACCGCACCCAAGGCCCCGGTCTTGGTGGCCATCATCAGCTCGCGGTTGGCGCGTGCCAGACGCTCTCCCCGCTCGAGCAGGCCCCGGTTGGCCCGCGCCAGATGCGCGAGGGTCATGCCGACGGCCAGGGCGAGGGCCGCGCCCGAGAGCAGCAGGGTCACCAGGCCCTGCCGCCAGAGGCTGCGGTCGAGCCGGGCGTACTCGTCCAGCAGGCCGGAGCCGTCGAGGTCCACGCCCAGGATGCCCGCCAGCGACGGCACCGGAGCGTCGGACAGGGGGATGTGCAGGCGCAGCACGGCCGGCGCACCCCCGGGCGGCGCGATGAGCTCCGGGTGGGTGCGGCCCCAGAGCAGTTCCTCGAGCCGGGCCGGTTCCGGCGCGGGCACCGGCTCCTCGCCATAGACGCGTGAGGGCAGGGCCCCGTGGGCATCGAAGACGGTGATGCATCGCACATGGGCCAGTTGCGGGAGGGTGGCCACCTCGACGGCAGCCAGGAGGGGATCGTCGACGCCCTCGGCCCGGAGGGCGGCGAAGCGGCCCTGGAACAGCGCGGCCACGGCCTGGGCCTCGCGCTCGAGCAGGCCTGAGCGCAGGTCCTGTCGCAGGGGGATGCGCGTGCCCACGACCGCGGCGACCAGCACGACGAGCGCGGCGGCGATTCCGCCCAGGGTCGGGCCATGCGCCCGGATCGTCGTCCGGGAGATCGGCCTCGGGGGCGGGGGCGTTGGCCTCGGATCGGGCATCGGCGGGGGAACGGGTTCGGGGGCGGGAGGGTTCGGCATCGAGGGTCGTCGGACCTCAGAATTCCCACTCCAGTCCGCCGGTGAGGGTCCGGCTGTCGTAGGTGAAGAGCGGCACGTTGGAATCCTGACGCTCCCAGAGGAACTCGGCAAACACCGTCGCGTGACGGCCGAACTTGCGGGTGAGGCGCAGGTTGGCCTCGTAGTCCTGGTTGTCCCGGTACTTGAAGAGGTCCTCCGGCGCGGGCGAGATGAACTGGCGCGGGTAGGTCCAATGGCTCCAGCGGGCGCCGACCAGGGCCCCCCAGCGGTCACCCTCCCAGCGCAGGGTCCCGGCCGCGCCCCACCGGTCGAAATCATAGAAACCCATGGCCTGGTCGCGGTTGACCAGCTGGAAGAGCCGGATCGTGGAGCGCAGCCGGGGCTTGTCCGACCACTGGTGCTTCCAGGCGAGGTCGGCGTTGAGCTGCGTGAACTTGGCCACCGTGCCCGGCTCCGGGATGCCGAGCAGGTTGGCCGCCGGCCGCGAGTCGTAGGGCCGGTCCTCGTACCGGACGGTGGCCTCCACCGAGGACTGGTCGGCGTAGTCCCAGGCGACGACCCCGCGCGGGCCCGTCTGCCAGAAGCCGTCGAGCGGCGCGTCGAAGTTCTGGCGCTGCCAGCCGTAGCCCGCCTCGGCGCGGAACCCACGGCCGCGCGTCCAACGCAGTGACGGGTGGGCGGTCAGCGCATGGACCTTGGTGCGCACCGAGCCGAGACCGTCGGCGAGGGTCGAGGCGTCGAAGACCTGGTTGGCGTACAGGTGCTGGCCGACCAGTCCGGGACTCCACCCGGAGTCCCCGCTGTGCCGGTACTCGGCATAGGTGGACAGCCAGGCGTCGCCATCGACCGGCTGGCCGGGCACCCCGGAGTCGATCCCTCGCAGGTAGCGCCGCTCCTCCCCCCCGACGAACAGGGTCCATCGGTGGGCGTCGATGGGCATGCGGAGGACGAAGGCCTCGAAGCCGTACCCGACAAAGGGGGTCTCCTGGGCGTTGGTGCCCGAGAGGAGCACGTTGTCCCGCCAGCCGCCCGAGCCCCGGAGACTGACCGTGGTGGTCCAGACCGGGATTTCCCACTCGAGATCCGGATCGCGCGGGTGCATCGGACCGAGCACGGGCCGGCCGGCCTGCGCGCAGAGGATGGCCACCGAGGCCAGGGCGACGGCCCGGGCCAGCATCCGGCCGACGGCCCCATGGCCCTTGTCGCCCCACGGCGCACCGCGGCGACGCGAGCCGGAATGGACGGCGGACCGGCGGGAGCGGGAGGGCGGCAAGGCCATGGGGCGCGGCGACAATCGGATTCGGCAGGCAGGCTGGCCGACGCGAAAAGGGCAGGCGAGCCGCAAACCACGGTCCGCCTGCCCCAACCTATGCTGTCTGCGAAACGGATCGGGGCGATGGGAGGGGGGTGACGATCGCTGGCGTTGGCCATCTCCGACACCCCGCCCCGCAGGACCCCTCCGGGATTGACCGGCGTTCAGCCGCGCGGACGGCCCGGGCCCTTGCCGGCGCCGCCCCCATTACCGGGCCGGCCGCCCCGGACGGACACGCCCAGATCCTTCAGCTGGTCGCGGATCTCGGTGCGCAGGGTCTGGGTGTCGGCGAGGAACTTCTCGCGGTTGGCCTTGAGCTGCTCACGCAAGCTGTTGCGCTGCTCCTCGGTGGCACCCTTGAGGGTCTTGGCGAGGTCGCGCTGGGCATCGATGAAGGTCTTGGACTGCTCGCGGTACTTGGTGATCTGGTCCTGCAGGGCCTTCGGCAGGGTGGACAGGACGTTGTCGGGCACGCCGATGCGGGGCACCTCCATGCCACGGCCGGGGCCGCCGGGGCCGCCAGGACGGCCTTGGGGCTTCTCCGGGCCGGCGGGCTTGTCGGTCGGCGGGGTGGCCTGGGCGAAGCTGCTCAGGGCGGTGGCCGCGGCGAGCACCGAGGCGAGAAGGAGTGAGTTCTTGGAGTTCATGGGATTTGAGTTTGGGGGATTGTGGAGTTTGAGCGTTGGGTGGATCGGTGGATCGGTGGACTATTCTTTGGACGGTTTTTTGGCTGTTTTTTGGTTTGGTCGAGCTCCGGCGCCCTCGGTGCCCCCCTCAAAGCTGGCTCCCTGGCCGGGAGCGCCTTCGGAGGGCTTCGGGAGAGCGGTCGGACCCCGTTGCCTTCTGGGACACCATCCTGCAGGGGCCATGCCACGACCGGATCCCGCAAAAAACCCCGTTTTTTGGAGTTTTCGGACATTCCGCCGGGCACGGTGACGGAGTTCCGCCCCGGATGGGCCCCGAATTGGGGGCTATCCCCCAACCCCACCCGCGCCGGCATGGGGCCAGATCCCCAGACCGAGCCGGCCAAGATCGGGCCTCGCCACCGATTCCGGGGAAGGTTTGGCCTTCGGGCCCCTAAGGTCCTACCCTTGGGGCATGGGAGAGCAGCCCACCCGCCCCGCCCCGATCCGGAACACCTGGAAGGCCGTCGTCGACCACGCCCGGACCTACCAGGACTTCACCTACGTCTACCCGGTGGTCTCACGTCGGTCGCGCGGGCTCTCGATCGGGGTGAACCTCAACCCCGACAAGCAGTGCAACTTCGACTGCGTCTATTGCGAGGTGGACCGCACGACACCGGGCAAGGCGAAGGAGGTCCGGCTCGAACAGGTGCGGGATGAACTCCGCTGGCTCATCGACCATGCCGTGGGCGGAGGCCTCGGGCGGGAGCCGAAATTCAACGACACCCCCCCGGAGATCACCCGGGCCGTCCGGGACGTGGCCTTCAGCGGCGATGGCGAGCCCACCATGGTCTCCAACTTCGACGTCTGCGTGGAGGTGGTGGCCGACGTGCTGCGGGAGAAGGGCCTCTCGGAGACCAAGATCGTGCTCATCACCGACTCGGCCGGCCTCGACAAGGCGTCGGTGCGCCGCGGGCTGGCCCTCATGGACGCCCACCACGGGGAGGTCTGGGCCAAGCTCGACGCCGGCACCGAGGACTACTACCGGCACATCAACCGCAGCTCGGTGCGCTTCGACCGCATCCTCGGCAACCTGCTGGAGACCGCACGGGTGCGCCCCATCGTGGTCCAGAGCCTCTTCCTCAAGACCCATGGGCAGCCCATGCCGGCGCCCGAGCTGGAGGCCTACTGCCGGCGCCTGAACCAGATCCGGGAGGGGGGCGGCACCGTGCGCGAGGTGCACGCCTACACGCTGGCCCGCCCCACGCCCGAGCCCTGGGCCACCCGGTTGGGCGCCGACGAGCTGTCGGAGGTCGCCGGAACGATCCGCGCCCGAACCGGCCTGCGGGTCGAAGAGTTCCCTTAAAGCCTGTCTGCAGACGGGCTCCAGGGGAACTCTCCCGATTTCAGTTCACGAACTCGCGCGGGTCGGCCACGCGGCCGGTCAGGGCGCTGGCCGCCACGGTCGCGGGCGAGGCCAGGAACACCTGGCTCTCCTTGTGACCCATGCGGCCGGGGAAATTCCGGTTCGTGGCGCTGATGCACTTCTGGGGCGTGTTCATGCGACCGAAGGTATCGACCGGGCCGCCCAAGCAGGCGGAGCATCCGGCGTTCTCGGTCATCTGCACACCGGCCGACACGAGGATGTCCCAGATGGTCTGGTTGCCCCAGCGGGTGTTCTGCAGGTCGTGCACGATCTCGGGCGTGGCCGGCACGCCGAAGGTGTCGATGACCACCTTCCTGCCGCGCAGCACCCGGGCGAACTCCACGAAGTCGCTGGTCTTGCCGCCGGTGCAGGATCCGACATAGGCCCGGTCGAGCTTCACGTCGGCCAGTTCCTTGGCCGACTTGCGTTGGCCGGGGTCGGGATGGCAGGCCACGGTGGGCTCGAGCTTGGAGAGGTCGATGACGATCTCGCGGGTGAACCTCTGGTCCTGGTCGGCCTCGACCGGCTCGTAGGCCGAGCGGGTGCCATTGAGGCGGGTGCGGGCCTCGACGTACTCCGCGGTGCGGGCGTCGAAGGGGAAGATGCCGTTCTTGCCGCCGGCCTCGATGGCCATGTTGGCGATGGTCATGCGGTCGTCCATCGAGAGCATCGCGATGCCGGAGCCATGGAACTGCATGGCCTGGTAGGTCGCGCCATCGAAACCGATCTCACCGATGGCATGCAGTATGATGTCCTTGGCCATGACGCCCGGCTGCATCTTGCCCTCGAGGCGGAACCCGATGGTGGAGGGCACCTTGATGAGCAGCTTGCCGGTGCCCATCACGAAGCCGGCGTCGGTGTTGCCGATGCCCGTGGCGAACTGGTTGAAGGCGCCGGCCATGCAGGTGTGCGAGTCGGTGCCGAAGAGGACCTCGCCGGGACGGGTATGGCCCTTCTGCGGCAGGGCGGCGTGGCAGACGCCCGCATACTGGGAGCCGTACTGGCGCTTCAGCGACCCCTTGGCGGCGTCGAACTTCCAGGCTCCGTTGGGATCGTCGATGACGTCGTAGAAGTACGGGATGTCCTGCTCGCGGGCGAAGTCGCGCAGGATGTCGACGTTGCGGTTGGACTTGGAGTCGGAGGTGAAGATGTAGTGGTCGGGGATGATGACGATGCGGTGGCGGTCCCAGACCTTGGCGTCTTTGCCGAACTCGCGCTTGAAGACGCCGATGGTCCCGGGCCCGCACACGTCGTGGGTCATCAGGACATCGGCGTTCACCCAGATGTTGTCACCTGCGGACACCCGGGCCTTGCCCGAGGCTCGGGCCAGCAGCTTTTCGGTCAACGTCATAGCAATCGTCCGCCCACGATAGCCCCCGGCCGGAGGGCACCGCAACCGCGAGTTCGCGCTGGAGCGGCCTGCAAGGGGCGGGGGTGAAGGCACCGATGGGTAACCGTGGGTTCTGGCGCACGGCGGCAGGGCCGCCCTGGGCGGGCATCCAGCCGACCGGGCGGGCCGGGCGCTCAGGCCCCCAACCCTTCGAGGACGCGGTCGAGCCGGCGGTTCAAGGCGGCCGACGGGGCGCTGGCACCGGACTGGATCGCACCGGAGACCCTCGGGACGTCGATGATCCGGTCGGCCGGATGGTAGTCCGCGAGGCTTCGGGCATTCCGGGCCGTGGATGGGTCGGGGACGGCCGGGGCCATGAGCACGACCTGAGTCTTGGACCGCAAGGTCGGGGGCAGGCAGGCTAGCGCGGCCCGGACATCGTGGATCGCCCCGAGCCGATTGGCGGCAACGAGCACCGGTTGGGCCCGCAGGTGGCGGAGCAGGTCCCGCGTGTCACCGTCGGCCGTCGAGGGGCTCAGGAGACCGCCGGCCCCCTCGACCAAGGCGAGGGGGCATCCCGCCGACTGCTCCCGCAGGTGATGCAGCACCTCGCCCAGGCCCACGCGCCGACCCTCCAGCCGGGCCGCCAACGCCGGGCTGAGCGGGGCCTTGAAGTGCCACGGATTGATCGCATCCAGGTCCTGCGTCCCGCCCAAGGCCGCCTCGAGGGCGAGGGCGTCGTCGCGGCCGCCGCTGCAGAGCGGCTTGAACGCCCGGATCGGACGCCCCTGGCGGACCCGTCGGCGGACCAGGAGCGCGGTGAGGACGGTCTTGCCGACACCGGTGCCGGTGCCGGTGACTACCACGAATCGGGGAATCGAGGCCATGCGTGCGACCGGTAGTCTGCCGCAGGCCGGGACTGCGGCAACCGCCATTCGGCCTTGTGCGGCCTCCCGACGTTTTGCACCGTCCCAAAACCGTCCCGTCGGGGCACTCCCCGGGCCGCACGCCATGAATCCCGCCCCTTGCGCCTCCTCCGGCACCGCGCTGCCGTCCAACCCGCGGCCGACGCCGCTGGCCCGCCGGATCATCCCCTGCCTGGATGTCCATGACGGCCAGGTCACCCGGGGCGTGCAGTTCGGCCGGGCCGAGGAGGGCGGGCTGCGGAACGTGGGCGACCCCGTGGAGATGGCACTGCGTTACGACGCGCAGGGCGCCGACGAGATGGTGTTCTTCGACATCACCGCCAGCGCCCACGGGCGGGCCTCGATGATCGGGGTGATCGAGCGGGCGGCCGACCAGTGCTTCATGCCGCTGACGGTCGGCGGCGGCATCCGCACCGTGGAGGACATGGGGCAGATGCTCCGCGCCGGGGCGGACAAGATCAGCATCAACTCCAGCGCCATCAGCCAACCGGAATTGATCCGGCAGGGCGCCGAAAAGTACGGCAGCCAGTGCATCGTCGTCTCGATCGACGCCAAGCAGGTGGCATGCGACCGCTGGGGCGTCTTCGCCGCAGGGGGCCGCAAGGAGACCGGCCTCGACGCCGTGGAGTGGGCCCGGCGGGCCTGCGAGCTGGGGGCCGGCGAGATCGTCCTCAACTCCATCGATGCCGACGGAACCAAGCAGGGCTTCGACCTCGTGATCACCCGTCGGGTCAGCGAGGCCGTCGGCGTTCCCGTGGTCGCCAGCGGCGGCGCCGGCAACCTCCAGCACCTCGCCGATGTCCTCAAGGAGGGCCGGGCCGACGCGGTGCTGGCGGCCAGCATCTTCCATTTCGACACCCACACGATCCAGGAAGCCAAGACCTTCCTGGCGGACCGCGGCATCACGGTGCGGATGACGGGACGGCCCGGGACGCCATGAACCACCCCGTCCTGCCCAACCGCCCCGCCTCAAAAAAAACGCGAAATGGGTTGTCTTTTGGCTGAAAATCGCGATGATTCCCCCCGTCTGTCAGAGATCTAGTGCTTCGAAGGCGTGGTGAATCCTCAGGTGAACTTGGTTCGGTGATGATTTGAAACCCGGCAGTCGGGAACAACCTCGAGAATGCAGTCGGTACTCGGAACAGCAAATCATCATGAACAACAAACTGTTTGTCGGAAACCTCTCCTACAACACCACCGAGAACGAGCTCCAGGACGCCTTCGCGGCCCACGGCACCGTCCTTGAGGCCAACCTGATGGTCGACCGCGTCAGCGGCCGTCCCCGCGGCTTCGGCTTCGTGACCTTCAGCTCCCCCGAGGAGGCCCAGCGCGCCGTCGAGGCCATGAACGGCGCCCAGCTCGGCGGCCGTCCCCTGACCGTGAACATCGCCCGGCCCCGTGAAGACCGTCCCCCGGGCGGCGGCGGCGGCGGCTACGGTGGTGGCGGCCGTGGCGGTTACGGCGGCGGTGGCGGCGGCGGCCGTGGCTACGGCGGCGGCGGTCGCGACCGGTATTGAGCTGTTCCTTCGACACCCCTCTTTTCCCGAGGCGAGGGCCGGAACGCTCCGGCCCTCGCTTTTTTTGTTCCACTCCCCGCCGGGCGCATTGGCGGGGCCCGTCGGACAGATCGGTGGGCGCCCCCCGACCCGACGCCTCCTCAACTCCTCGTCTCCCGACCCGCTCGTCTCCTCCGTCCGCATGAAAGAGAACTCCATCGAAGTCGAAGGCCGCATTGCCAGCGTGCTGGCCGGCACCATGTTCCGGGTGGAACTGAACAACCAGCACCTGGTCCTCGCCACCGTCTGCGGCAAGATGCGCAAGCGCTGGGTCCGACTCACCGTGGGCGACCGGGTCAAGATGGAGATGTCCCCCTACGACCTGAACAAGGCGCGGATCACCTGGCGCATCGGCTGATCGCCGCCGGGACTTTGGGTCGCCAACCCGGAGCTCGGGCGTCGACCGGCTCCATCCCGTGTCCGTCCCGCGAATTGCTTTCCCGACCATGGATTTCCGAAACCTCGGCCTAGATCCCCGTGTGCTCCGTGCCGTCGATGACGCGGGCTACACCGAGCCCACTCCCATCCAGGCCGCCGCCATCCCGGTGATCCTTTCCGGCCGGGACCTCATCGGCATCGCCCAGACCGGCACCGGCAAGACGGCCGCCTTCACCCTGCCCCTGCTCACCCGCCTGGCCGCCGGGCATTCCAGCCCGGGCCACATCCGGACGCTGGTGCTGGCACCGACCCGGGAACTCGTGGTGCAGATCCACGACAATGTGCGGGACTACGCACGGTACCTGTCGCTGAGCGTGGCCACGGTCTTCGGCGGCGTGGGGGAAAAGCCCCAGATCGAGGCGCTGCGCCGCGGGGCCGACCTGGTGATCGCCACCCCGGGGCGCCTGCTCGACCTGATGGGCCGTCGCTACGGCAACTTCTCCGGCATCGGGCATCTGGTGCTCGACGAGGCCGACCGCATGCTGGACATGGGATTCCTGCCAGCCATCCGCGACGTGGTGCGCCAGCTCCCCCGTCGGCGGCAGACCCTGCTCTTCTCGGCCACACTGTCCCGGGAAATCGAGGCCGTGGCGGGCGAGTTCCTGCAGTCGCCCCAGTCGGTGGAGATCGGCCGCCGGTCCAACCCGGCCGAAACGGTCGACCAGTCGGTGTACGAGGTGCCGCGCCACCTCAAGGGAGCCATGCTCCAACAGCTGCTGCGAGATCCCGCCCTGTCGATGGTGCTGGTGTTTGCCCGCATGAAGCACGGGGCCGACCGCATCGCCCGCCGGCTTGAACAGCACGGGGTGCGCACCGCGACGCTGCATTCCAACCGCTCCCAGAACCAGCGGCTTCGGGCCCTGGCCGAGTTCAAGGGAGGTGCGGTCCGGGTGCTGGTGGCCACCGACATCGCCGCCCGGGGGATCGACGTGGACGGCATCTCGCATGTGGTGAACTACGACTTCCCGCCTGCGCCTGAGGACTACGTGCACCGCATCGGCCGCACCGGTCGGGCGCAGGCCGTCGGCAGCGCCATCAGCCTGGTGAGCCCGGACGAGGCCGACGACCTGAGGGCCCTGGAAACGTTCATCCGGCGCACCCTGCCACGCCGGCGCCTCGAGGGCTTCGACTACTCCGCACCCGCCCCGGCGGCGAGCGCCGAACCTCCACGCGGCGGACCCCGTGGCGGACCCCGCCATGGCCGCGGTCCCCAGGGAGCCCGGCCCAGCCGGGGGCCATCGTCCCCCGGACCCGGTCCCCGACCCCCCGGTGGTGGCGGTCGCTCCGCCGGGGCCAGCCCGCGGGGCGGCACCTTCCGTCCGCGGCGTTTCCGGTGACCCATGCCCGCCGGCCGCGGCTCCGGCCTTCTCCCGGCCCGGGGATCCTTCTCGCGTCCCAGGTCGTCCGGCGGCTGAACCGTCGGGCAGGCATCGCCCGGCCAATCCGGCCGTCTCGGGCTCCCCGTCCGCCCGTCTTCAGGTTTTCAACCCTTCCGACAACGCGCCCTGCCGGGCGCATTCGCCCGGCCTCCTCGCAGAAATCACCGAGGAGTGGGAGACCGGAAAACTCCCCCTGAACATGGCCTCCCCGAATCCACAGGCGAACTGATGCCCACAGAAATTACAGAAAGAAAATTGCGCAGCCCAGGGGGTGTCAACGGTGGCGCAGGGCCTGGCCGAAACCCGCGGTCACGGCACGGGCGCCCGCAGGCCACTCGAGCCGCTGGAACCCTGACCGGGGCGAACCAGGCGCGGCGGGCCACCGCACCTCGACGGCCGTGGGCTCGGTCGGCGCGGCGAGTACGGTGTCGGCCGAATCCTGCGAGCGGAACCCGGAACCGACGTGGATCTCCCGGGCCGGGCCCGTGCGGTCCCCAAACACCAACCGCAGCACCGCCCCAACGCCCTCCGGGTTGCCGGGCGGCCCCTGCAGCCGGACGCGCACCCCGGGTCGGCCGCCGACGTTGCGCAGGATGCGGGTGATGCCCGCATGCTGGCCGACGGCCAGGTCGGGTCGGCCGTCGCCATCGACATCGGCGACGGCGCTGGCGCGTTGCTCACCCGGCAGGCTGAAACCCGCCTCCCTCGGCGACAAACTGCGGAAGCCACCCCGGCCGTCGCCGAGCAGCACCAGCCCGGTCCCGGCGTCGTGGCGGGAGGTCTCGGCATCGACCCCGGAGAAGTTTTGCGCCAGGAACAGGTCCTCGCGGCCGTCGCCGTCGAAGTCGGCCACCGCCACCCCGAAGGCCGGGGTGAACTGGGCCTCGACGGGCAGCGGCACGGCCTCGAAGCGGCCACCCCGGTTGAGGAACAGCATCGAGTCGAAGGTGTCGGCCTCGAGGGAGGAGGCGCGCGCGGCCAACGGGCCGAGGAGACCGGTCACGTCGCGGGCGGCAAACTCGCGGTGCGAGGGCACCCGCTCGACCAGCGACGGGATGGCCTTGGCCAGGGCCGACCACGACCGCCAGGGCGTCTGGCGGCCGGTGGCGGGATCGACCGAGGCGAGCAGGGTTATCACCCGGCCCGGCTCGGAGAATTCGCCCGACACCAGCCGGACCGGGGCCTGGCGACCGGCGGCCGGCGTGACGCCGGCGGGGCCGCCCGTCTGGTCGATGCGCCAGTTGCGGCCCCAGTTCGAGGCCACGAGGTCCATCCGGCCATCGCCGTCGAAATCCCCGGCCGCGACGCCGTTCCAGAAGCCCTTGCGGGATTCCAGCCCGGAACCGGCGGTGGCCTCGACCAGCCTCCCCCCATCGTTGCGGAAGAGCCGCAGGCTGTCCCAGTCGCCGGCCAGCACGAGATCGGGATCGCCATCGGCATCGACGTCGGTGAAGACGGCCCCGCTCACCCGGGCCGAGTCGGTGACGACGCCCGGGGGGCCCCAGCCGGTGGCGGTGCCGGGCAGCAGCAGCGTGGCCGCGGTCTCCGGATACCGGCCCGCCTTGGCCCTGGCCCCGACCAGCAGGTCGAGGCGGCCGTCGCCGTCGACATCGGCCAGGGCGAGGGGCCCGGTCGAGCCGGCGTCGGACGGGATGGCCGACGGGGCGATCGATGGGGCGGCGTTGGACGGGCCGAGGTCGGCGAAGCGGGGTGTCCCGCCCGAGGCGTCCTTCGCGGAGGCGAGTCCGGCGATCCAGCGCAGCGACGGGCCGTCTCCCGGAAGGCCCGGGGCGATAAGCACCGCCGGGCATGGGCCGGATTCCAAGGAGCGCAGCCGAAGGGTGTCGTCGGTGACGAACCCGGAGGCTCCGTCGTTGCGAAGGGCCCTGGGCCGGCCGTCTTCATCGGCGCCGACCCACAGGTCGGGATCCCCGTCGCCATCCCAGTCGGCCCACGCCAGGCCCGGCGACTCGGTGGCGAGCCGACGCGGCAGGAGGGGCTGGCGCTCGAACTGGGCCGGATCGGGCTCGCGGGGCACGGGGTCGGGCGCGGCGACTTGGGCCTGGAACAGGGCCTGCGGGGCCGCCGGCGGCGCCGGCGGATCCCGGGTCCCGAGTTCCTCGATCTCCACGACCTGGTTCGGCTCCAGCCCACGGACCTCGGTGCGGCGTCCGTTGCGCCAGATGACCTCGACATCGAGCGAACGGGCCTCCCCGGCGGCGAAGACGCGCTGGGCCTGGTCGCCGGAGAGGTACCGGCCGCCGGAGATCATCTCCTGATGCTGGGCCACCGGTCCGCCGGTGACGCGGATCCTCGCGCCGATGCCGGCGGTGTTGGCACGGGCCCCCTTGAGGCGCACGGCCAGTCGCGGAGCCTGCGCGCCGTTGCGCAGCAGGCGGGCGGGGCCGTTGAGCACATTGACCACCACGTCCAGGTCGCCGTCGTTGTCGAGGTCGCCGAAGGCCATGCCGTGGGCGAAGCCGCGCTGGTCGAAGCCCCAGGCCGCGCCGGTGTCCTCGAAGGTCAGGTCGCGGCGGTTGCGCAGGGCCACCGACGGGGTGGCCCTGCGCGGCAGGAGGGCCAGCGCCTGACGCCGGGTCTCGGGGCTCTTCCACAGGCCTTCCCGGATGATCCGGCCCTGGGCGTCGACGTCCTGGACGTCGTGGAAGTTGCCGGTGGTGAGCAGGAGGTCCTCCCAGCCGTCGAGGTCGACGTCGAGGAAGGCCGACGACCAGGTCCAGTCGGTGGCGGCGACGCCGGCCAGCGGCGCGATGTCGGCCCAGGTGCCGTCGCCGCGGGACCGTTGCAACGTGTTGCGAGTGACCTCCGGACGGAAAGCGGGGCGCTCGAGCGGCCATCGCACGACGCCGTCGAGCGTGTCGGGGCGCTGGCGGGCCCGGTCCTCGCGCCGGGGGCTGAGCATCTCGGCGACGAAGAAGTCGTCATGGCCGTCACGGTCGATGTCGGCGGCATCCATCGACATCGACGAGAGGGGCTGGTTGCGCAGCGCGGTGGGAGGTGCCGCCTGGAAGCGCTTGCCGAGGTTGAGCCACAGGCGGTCGGGCCAGTGGACGAAGTCGTTGCAGACGTAGAGGTCGGGGCGGTGGTCGCCGTCGAGGTCGCGGAACATAACGGCCAGGCCCCAGTCCCGGGGCGGTTCCACCAGGGCCTGGGACTGCTCGTCGATGAAGAGGCCCACGTTCCAGGGCACCAGCACCACGTTGGTGCCGCCCCGGTTGATGTACATCGCATCGGCCTCGCCCCGCTCGAGCACCTCGAGGTTGCCGTTCATCGCCGGCATCCCGACGTAGCGGTCCTTCGGCTCGATGACCGTGGTGCCGTCGGGCTGCCGCCGCTGCACGAACCGGCCGCCCTTGGGCGGGTCATGGAAGGTGTCGGAGCGGTAGTGGGTCACGTACAGGTCCAGGTCGCCGTCGCCCTCGACGTCGGCGAGGGCCATGGAGGTCGCGCCGGTGTTGCGCAGGAACCCCAGCTCGGCCTCGGTGAATCGGCCCGTGCCGTCGTTGCGGAAGGCGCGGGTTCCGCCACCGAGGCTGTTGACCAGCAGGTCGAGATCCCCGTCGCCGTCGAGGTCGGCGAGGTTGCATCCGGTGGAGTACTGGTCGGAGCAGGCGACACCCGCCCGGGCCGTGATGTCCTCGAAGCGCCAGTCGCCCAGGTTCCGGTACAGCACGTTGTCGCCCTCGAGGCGGCAGAGGTACACGTCCACGCGGCCGTCCCCGTCCACGTCGCCCAGCGCCACGCCCGAGCCGAGCTCAAGCAGCCGGTTGCGGGCGACGGTGGCCTCGTCGAGGTGGTTGGTGAAGGCGACGCCCGTGACGGCGGGCGGCTGCAGCTCGAAGCCCGGACCCCTGCCGGGACCGGGACGGACGACGGCCCGCCGGTGCCCGGGGTGCGGCTTCCACTCGAGCGCCGGGGAGCCCGCGCCCTGGCCAAGCGTCGGCAGGAGGCCCCGCGGCAGGGACAACGACAGCCCGGCCAACAGGGCGTAGGCCCAACGGGTCCTGCGGCGCCGACGCCATGGGTCCATGCGGTTCACCTCGAGGAATGGTGGCCGAACCGTAGGAGCCGGGCCGGCCCGCGATCCAGCACGAAAGCGCCCCCAAGGCCCATCGGAGCCCATCGGAGCCGACCGGGAAGACCCGGGTCCGGCCTGGACCCTGCCGTTCAGCGCCGGGACCGCCGGTGGGCATCGGGCTGGAGGCCGATCCGGGCGAACGGGATCGCCGCGAAACCGGGCACCCGCACCGTGCGCCGCCGGGGATCGAGCCCCACGGACGCGCCGTCGGCGACGACGGTGTTGGCCTCCACCGACACGGCGTGCTCGCCCAGGCCGTCGAGCCAGTCGATGGGCTTGCCCCGGCCGATGACCACGTTGCGCACGATGCGGTTGTATTTGGCCCGGGCGGGCTCGTCGTCGAGCAGGTTGGCCAGGTGGGGATAGCGCTCCGAATAGGGGGGCCGGTCGTAGGGCACGGCCCGCAGGCCCTGCATCAGGAAGGGATCCTTGCCGTTGAACCAGAAGGCGGCCCAGCTCGTGCCCCGGGCGTCGACATGGATGGCCGGATGGCAGTCGATGAAGAGGTTGGCCTCGATGAGGTTGTCCCGGCCACCCCCGATCATCGCCGCCCGGCCGGAACGCTCGAACAGGTTGCCGACGACGCGGGTGCCGCTGTAGCAGTCGTCGAGGTAGACGGCCATCACGTCCACGAAACCCTCCTTCGAGCGGAGCGTCGGCCCGATGTCATGGAAGTGGTTGTGGCGGATCTCGGTGCCCCGCATCGTGAGGTCGCGCCCCATGTAGATGGCCCCGGCGTCGCCCGTCTGGGTGCAGACCCGGAAGATCTCATTGAAGGCGATGACGTGGTCGTTGCCGCCGAGCAGGATGGCGTTGTGGGGGGCGTCGTGCAGGCGGTTGTGGCGCACGTGGTGGCCCACCCCCTGCAGGCCGATGGCCGGCCGATAGGTGCGGCAGAGGCGGCCGTAGTGGTGGATGTCGCAGTTCTCCACGACATGGCCGGCCGGCTCGAGGGTCTGCCGATCGCCCCCGGAGACCATCACCCCGGCCTCGGCCAGGTCGAGGAGATCGCAGGAGACCACGCGGTGCGCGCGGCCGCCCTCCAGGGTGACGGCGGCGTTGCCCAGGGCCCGGAGCGTGCACCCGGCGATGACGACCCGCGCACCGCCCTCGACCCGCAGGCCCTCGCCACGGGAGCCCACGAAGGCCAGGCGCTCGAGGGTCAGGTCGGAGGCGTCCCGGACCCGGACCATCGGCGTCTCGAGGACGGACAGCAGGGTCTGGCCCGGCCCGGGAAGCCACGCCAGCAGGCGGCCGGCCTTGCGGTCGATCCAGTACTCGCCCGGCGTGTCGAGTTCCTCGACGAGGTTCAAGGCGTAGAACCGCTGACCGGCCTTGTACCCGTAGACGCCGTGCGGCGGCTCGGTGGCCAGCGTCCGCGCCGACGGGTCGACCGAGCGGACCCGCTCGTGGGAGTCGGCCCAGTCGTAGGTCCAATACCCGTGGACCCAGGGCTCGTCGGCCGCGGCCCAGCGGGCCAGCCGGTCGGCGTCGACCGGGACGCCGAAGCGGCCCTCGGCGGCGGAGGACAGCCGGCTCCACTGGTCGCCATCGGGCCAGCGGGCCAGCGTCTGCGGCGCGCCGTCGACGAGCAGCTCGGGCGGCGCCGGACTCGGGGCCGGCCCGAAGCCGCGCCGGCCCAGCGGGCCCGTCGCTCCCGGAATGCCCGCGAGCAACACCTCCTGGACCCGGCCTCGGGCCGCCTCGGGCAGTCGCGGGTCCGTCGAGGGGGTCCACCCGTCGAGCCGGCGGGCGCCAAGGATCCGCGCACCGGGTTCGCCACGGACGGTGAGTCCGGAGTCCCGGGTGTCGAGTTCCAGGGTGCGGTCGCGGACATGGTCCCCCGCGCGGACGACGATCGTGCGCCGCGCGCGCGACCCTGGGCCCTTGGCCCCGGGATGCACCGAGGCCTCGGCCCGGAGACGATCCCGGGCGGCCTCGAGCGTGGCCAGCGGGCGGGCGCGGGAGCCGGGATGGGCATCGTCGCCGCCGGGACTCACGTACACCTCCCGGGCCCGGGCCGGCGGGGCGGTCAGGAGGATCGAGGCCGTCAGGGCGGCGACCGCCAGCCTGCGGGAAGGGAAGAACGGGGATGTCATGGGAGGACGAGGCGATCCGGGGCACGCCATTGGGGGGCCAGGGAACCGTTGGCGACACGGTGCGCCGCGCCGGAGGACTCGACAAGGCGGTCCTGCGGGCCCAACGTCCTCTGGCATTCCCATGGATCGCCGGCATTTCCTCGCGCAGGTCAGCCTTGGCGGGCTCGCCACGGCCTCGGGCTGCACCCTGCTTCCGGGCCGCCCTCCCGGGACCGATCGGCTCTTCTTCACCTCGGCCGGACGGACCTGCCTCATCGACGCCCGCGGTCGCGGGTTCCGCGACCTGGAGGTCTCCGCGCCCGGGCAGGTGACCTGGCAGCCGACGGGTTTCCTGGAGGACGGCCGTGTGCTGCTGCTCAGCCTCGAGGCACGTCGCGACGGCCCGGGTCGTCCCTTCGACGAGTACTACCATCAGACCCCCACCCACGTCTGGGCTTACGACCTCGATCGGAACCACCTTGAAGAACTGGCCACCCGCGACCGGATGGCCCCGTTCTATGCGCCGCAACTGGTGCTGCGGGACGGGCGCCTGCTCATGCAGGTGATCCGCACCCGTCCCGGCCAGACCTTCAACATGCGCCTCGACGGCTCCGACGCCCGGGAATGCACGGGGCCCGACGAGGGACTTCCCTACGGCCACAGCCTCAGCCCGGACGGACGGCGCGTGGCCTTCCACCTCGCCAGCCGCGACGGCTACCAGATCTGGACCAGCGACACCCTCGGTGGGGACCGC
>Ga0194130_10000348_pt1 | contig 90555 bp, 99 predicted proteins | sample TA2KigsurfametaG_FD_160084 | JGI IMG/M metagenome (GOLD analysis project Ga0194130, IMG submission 160084) | Freshwater microbial communities from Lake Tanganyika, Tanzania - TA2015050 Kigoma 12 surface | ecosystem: Environmental > Aquatic > Freshwater > Lake | place: Tanzania: Lake Tanganyika... | reverse complement strand
GTTGCCCATGAGATGGTGCCTCCCCTCACCATGGCCAGTGCCCAGGGCTTTCAGAGCTGAGGCTCAGATCACCGTGCCATCGGCGATGGTGCCATTTTTGACCACGACCACGATGCCATTGCGGATATAGAAGTTGAGCTCAGGCCGATCGGCTTCCTCAACGTTGTCCTTGTTGACGATGGTGACGTTGTTGCCGATGCGGACATTCTTATCGAGAATTGCACGCTTCACCGTCGTGCCCCTGCCCACACCCAGTGGAATTCCACCACGCTCACGCAACTCCAAGCGTTCCTCGGAAGACTCGAAGTAATCGGCACCCATCACCAAAGTGTCCTGGAGCACCACTTCATCCTCGACTCGGGAGCGCACGCCGAGAACGCAGTGGTGAATGCTGCAGGCCTTAAGCAAGGATCCTTCTCCGATGATCGAAGCCGTGACCTGGGCGTCCTGCATCTTGCTGGGCGGTAGATAGCGGGGACGGGTGTAGATCGGAAACTTCTCGTCGTAGAAGGAGAAGGCGGGGTTGGGTTGATCCGTCAGGGCCAGATTCGCCTCATAGAAGGCGCCAATGGTGCCGATGTCTTCCCAATAGGCGTCGAAGAGGTAGCTCTGGAGCCGGTCACCCCGGGCCAGGGAAGCCGGAATGATCTCCTTGCCGAAATCGGTGGCGGAGGGATTGCTGGTTAGCAGGTCAAAGAGGGTCTCCCGGCTGAACACATAGATGCCCATCGAGGCCAGGTAGGGGCGCTTGGCCGCTTCCTCGGGGGAGAGGCCCAGGGCCTGGGTGTCAACCCGCATGTCCTCAAGGGCCTGCCCCTTGGGTTTTTCACGAAACTCCTGGATCCGACCATCAGCCGTGGTGCGCATCAAGCCAAACCCTTCGGCCTGAGCCTGATCCACAGGCAAGGCCCCCACGCTCAGCTGGGCGCCGGTGTCGATGTGATGCTGCACAAAGCTGCTGTAATCCATCCGGTAGAGCTGGTCACCGGAAAGGATCAGGTAGTGATCCACATCCCACTCGTGGAACAGCCACTGGTATTTGCGCACAGCATCAGCCGTGCCTTCAAACCAACTTGGGCTTTCAGGGGTTTGCTGGGCCGCCAAGACCTCGACAAACCCCTGGCCGAAACCAGCAGAAAGATCATAGCTCATCGTCAGGTGACGATTCAGCGAAGCACTATTGAACTGCGTTAAAACATAGATTTTGTTGATGTCGGAATTGATGCAATTGCTGATCGGAATATCAATCAATCGGTATTTTCCAGCCAGCGGTACGGCTGGTTTGGCGCGCATTTTGGTGAGCGGGTAGAGGCGCGTGCCGGCACCGCCTCCCAAAATAATTGCCAGTACCCGTTTCATAACCTTTGCTGCCGGCGTCTCACGACGCTGACCGTACTGGAGCGGCCCGCCTCAGCGCGACCTTTTGGATCATCGCCAGCACGAACTGTTGCAGAGCAGCTGGGGAGTGCTCTCAGCCCTCAGGGGACTGTTCATGGAGCTCAAACAGCTCTTCAAGGATCTGCATGGCGCTGTGGCGCTGCTGGCGGGGCTGGGGGGCCCGCAAATTGGTGACGGGGGTGTGCAGGATCTTGTTGATGATGCCCTTGCTGAGTGCCTCCACCACCTTTCGCTCGCGGGCAGAGAGGTCTGGACCCATGCGGCTGAGGGCCTTCTGCAGCTCCTGTTCGCGGATATCTTCGAGCTGCCGGCGCAGCCGGTTGACCACGGGCACGGCTTCGAGACCATCCCACCACTCAAGGAACAGCCTGGCTTCCTCCTCCAGCAGCCCCTGGGCTTCAGCAGCCATCTCCCGACGGGCTTCCTGGTTGCGGTTCACCACCTCCTGCAGGTCGTCCACGTCGTAGGACTGCACGCCGGGCAGTCCAGCCGTGTCTGCAGCGATGTTGCGGGGCACACCGATGTCAATCAACATCAAGCTGGAGCGCCGGTTGAGGGCAATCAGACGCTCCGCCGTGATGATCGGCGTATCAGCGGCTGTGCTGGTGAACACCAGGGAACATGTGCTCAGGCAGTGATCGAGGTCGTCGAGGGAACGACACTGCACCGGCAGGGCGGGAAAGTCTGCGGCGAGCAGCTCAGCCTTGCTAACGGTGCGGTTGAGCAACACCAACCCACGGCAGCCCTTGGCCTGCAGGTGCTGCAGCAGCAGGCGGGCCATGCGGCCCGCACCCACCACCGCAACCTGCTCTTGATCCAGGGGCACCAAATCGTCTAAACCGCGGCCCTGCCCCACCTTCAGCTGGGCCAGCTCCACAGCCGCTGAGCTGATGGAGACAGCACCCGTGCCCAGATTGGTTTCGGTGCGAACCCGCTTGCCGGTGCTCACCGCCTGATTGAGCAGGCGGTTGAGAATTGGTCCCACGGAGCGGTGCTCCTGGCCCAGGCGCACCATCTTCTTCACCTGGGACAGGATCTGCCCCTCACCAAGCACCAGCGAGTCGAGGCCAGCGGAAACCCGGAGCAGGTGAGCGATGGCCTCTTCGTGGTGGTAGGTGAAGAGGTGGGGTGACAGCTCTTCGACCGCCAACCCGGAGATGGTGCTGAGAAAGGATCCGACCGCAGAAATGCCCTGATCCGGATGGCGAAGCAGGGTGTAGATCTCCAGGCGATTGCAGGTGCTGAGGATCGAGGCCTCCAGCACCTGCTCATCAGCCCGAAGCTGCTGAAGCGAAGCCTCCATGCTCTGTTCCGGGATGCTGAGGCGCTCCCGGATCTCTACTGGGGCCGTGCGATGACTGAGGCCGACAACGGCGATATGCATGGAGACTGGCTCGGGTGCTCGTGCGGCGGGGGAGTCAGCTGAGCGCGATGCTCTTCGCCCCATCCTTGATGTGGATGGTGTTGGTGAAACGGGCGGTGTTGTCCAGGGTGCTGATCACCAGTGAGCTGGTGCGGGTGCAGTCCTTCTCGAACTTCACACCGTGGAACAGCAGACCATCGGTGATGCCACTGCCCGCGAACACCACGTTCTCACCGGAGGCCAGCTCCTCGGCCTCGTAGATCTTGTCGACGTCGGTGATGCCCATCTCGTTGAGCCGGGCGATGTTGCCCTCCTTGGTGTAGTCCGCCCACTCGGAGGTTTGGGCGATGGCGGGGTCATACACCAGCTGACCCTGGAAGTGGCCGCCCAGGGCGCGCATGGCCGCGGCGGAGATCACGCCTTCGGGGGCGGCGCCGATGCCCATCAGGCAGTGGGTGCCGGTGCCAGCGAAACCGCAGGCGATGGCGGCCTGCACATCACCGTCAGAAATGGGCTGCACACGGGCGCCGGTGGCACGAATTTCGGCGATCAAGTCTTTGTGGCGGGCGCGATCCATCACCACGATGGTGAGCTCGCTCGCGGCCAGGCCGAGGCACTCACTCAGGATCTTGATGTTTTCGGTGGCCGACTTGCGGATGTCCACCTTGCCCTTGGCAGCCGGGGGAGCCGCCAGCTTCTTCATGTAGAAGTCGGGTGCGTTGAACAGACCACCACGGTCGGACGCCGCAAGAACGGCCATCGAGCCGCGCTGGCTGTTGGCGCAAAGGTTGGTGCCTTCGCAGGGATCCACGGCGAAATCCACACCAGGACCGGTGCCACTGCCGACCTCTTCACCGATGTAGAGCATGGGAGCTTCGTCGCGCTCACCTTCTCCGATCACGATGCGTCCTTGCATCTGGATCTGGCCCATGCGCTTGCGCATGGCTTCGACAGCCGCCGCGTCGGCTTCATCTTTTTTGCCCAAGCCGGTCAGTTCGGCGGAGGCGATGGCGGCTTGCTCAACGACCTCAAGAATTTCCTGGATGAGGGTGCGATCCACGGTGATCCGGCAGGGGAATGGGCTTCAGGGAATGGCATTGGCCTGGCTGGACACGGGGTCAGAGTCCTGCTGCCGCTAGGCCTTTCGGAGATGAAGCGGCTGCAACTGTATCAGTGACAGCCACCCCTTCCACAGGGCGTCCAACGGCCGCTCCTTAGAATCCCCCCACTCTTTTTGCGGTGACCCCAGCATGAGCACGAAGCCCCTGGTGATCTCCCCGTCGATTCTGTCGGCCGACTTCTCCCGACTTGGCGATGACGTGCGTGACGTCGACCAGGCTGGTGCCGACTGGATCCACATCGATGTGATGGATGGCCGTTTCGTGCCCAACATCACCATTGGGCCGCTGATCGTCGAAGCCCTGCGTCCGGTCACCACCAAAACCCTCGACGTTCACCTGATGATCGTTGAGCCGGAGAAATACGTGGCCGACTTCGCCAAAGCCGGGGCTGACATCATTTCCGTTCAGGTCGAAGCCTGCCCCCACCTGCACCGCAACCTCGCCCAAATCAAGGATCTGGGCAAGCTGGCCGGTGCGGTGCTCAACCCCAGCACTCCCCTCGACACTCTTGAGTACTGCCTCGAGCTGTGCGACCTCGTGCTGATCATGAGCGTCAACCCTGGTTTTGGCGGCCAGAGCTTCATTGACAACCAGGTGCAAAAGATTCGTGATCTGCGCCGCCTGTGCGATCAGCGCGGTCTGGATCCCTGGATTGAGGTGGATGGCGGCATCAAGGCCGAAAATGCCTGGAAGGTGATTGAGGCTGGGGCCAACGCCATCGTCAGTGGATCGGGCGTGTTCAACCAGCCCAATTACGCCGAAGCCATCACCGGCATCCGCAACAGCAAGCGCCCCGTGGCCGTGGCGGCCTGAGCGGCCGGGCTGGGTAGAGCCCTTGTCAATCCGTGCCCCCCTCATCGAGGGGGGCTGTTTGCTGCCATGGGTTGCGGCCTTCCGCGGGGTGACTGCCGCGCGTAACCGCTCAGCTCTCGAAGAACCAGCCGTAGCTGTGCAGGCCGATGCCCAGCAGGTTGACGCCGATGTAGCAGACCACAATCACCACCAACCCTGCGACTGCCACTAGAGCTGGCTTGCGGCCCTGCCAGCCGCGGATCAAGCGGGTGTGCAGGTAGGCGGCGTAGACGAGCCAGCAGATCAGGGCCCAGGTTTCCTTGGGGTCCCAGCTCCACCAGCTACCCCAGGCCTCGTTGGCCCACACCGCCCCACTGACCAGACCCACCGAGAGCAACAGGAAGCCCACGGTGATGGTGCGGTAGCTGAGCGAATCGAGTTGCTCAGCGATGGGCATGGCCACGCTGCTGAGCTGCAGTGGAGGAGAAGCGTGGCCCGCTCCTTCTGTGGCCGTGGCCAGTTGGGCCTGGCGGTAGCCACCGCTGCCGATGGAGCTGCTGCGCAGTTCCAACGTGTTGTGACGATCCGTAAACAGCACGGCCAGCGACAAGAGCGAACCAACCAGCAAAGCGGCGTAGCTCAGCATGATCACGCTGACGTGCATCACCAGCCAGCTGGAGCGCAGCGCAGGCACGAGGGGGGACGCTTCTTGCAGCCGATCGGGCAGGGCAAAGCTCGCGAAAGCGACGCAACCCAAGGCCATCGGGGTGGCCGCTGCCGGCACCAGCGGTGAGGGCCAGCTGCGTTCCACCAGCAGCTGGGTGAGGGTGCAACCCCAGGCCAGGAAGCAGAGCGACTCATAGAGGTTGCTGATCGGGAAGTGGCCGGACTCCCACCAGCGCAGCACCAGCTGGGCGGTGAGGCAGAGATTGGCCGCCGCCACCAGCAGCCGCACCAGCCCACTGTTGCGGTCACCACTCAACGACCAGAAGGCCAGGGGCAGGACCAGCAGCAACAGGGCAAACGCCGTCAGGCCCAGGCCAAGCACCGGATCGTTAAACAGGGCAGGCACGGGCATCGCACAAACCAGCGCCCAGTTTGGCGAATTACCGGCGACCTCAGCGGCTGGCCTCGCGCAACAGATACATGCCGCCACCCAGACCTATCACCACGGGCAGCCAGGCTGAGAAATACGGGCTGAGGATTCCCTTCACCCCAAGGGAACTGAACACAAAGGCCACGAGGTAGTAGCCAAAGATCAGCAGGACACTGAGGCCGAACCCCTGGCTGCGGCTCCGGCGTGAGTGGGGGCGCACGCCCAGACTGCTGCCCATCAATCCAAAGACCAGACACACGGCGGGGAAGGCGAATTTCTCCTGAATCCGCACCCTCAGCTTGCGGGCTCCCTGGAGATCATTGGCCTCGCGCAGCAGCCGTTCGGCGGTCCGGGCCTGACCGATGGTCATGGAATTGGAATCCTTGGGCAGCTTGGCCACCTGCAAGGGCTGACTTCCGAGTGGGTAGAGGTAGCGGTCGAAATCCGCCGACGTTGTGGAGCTGCTCGATCCCTCGGTGACGCCAAACACATGGCCGTCCAGGAATTCCCACTGGGCATCGGGCTCACTCCAGCGTGCCCGATCGGCACTGAGCAGAACCCGTTGATCCCGCCGTGACAGATCAAGCAGGGTGACCCGCTCCATCACACCTTTGTTGAATCGCTGAGCATAGAAAAAATGCGTCAGCCCGCGTTCGCTGCTGCCATCGGCAGCCTGGATCTCACCGTATTTCGAGAACATCACGTTGTCCTTCTGCTCACCGGCTAACGCCCGTCCGATGGCGCGATTGAGGGTAGTTTTGGCCTCCATCAGGGTGCGCGGCACGATCGCCTCGTTGAAGGTGAAGGTGAGCAGCGTCATCACCAGGGCGACGGCCACGGCCGGCATCACCATCCGCCAGGTCGCCACCCCCACGCTGCGCAGGGCGGTTAGCTCACTGTTGCCCGAGAGCTTGGAGTAGGTGAGCAGGGTGGCCATCAGGGTGGCCATTGGGAACGAGAGCACCAGAAACGAGGGCAGCTCCAGCAGCAGCACCCGCAGCGCCACGTCGAGGGGCAGGCCGGATTCGGCCACCCGCCGCACCAGTTCAAACACCGCACCCACCGACAGCGAGACAGCGGTGAAGGCGGCGATGCCAAAAACCAGCGGGCCGATCAACTCAGCCAGCAGCCAACGGTCGATCAGGGGCAGCCGGCCCCAGGGACGCAGCAGCTGGCGGCGGAAACGGAGGGTCCAGCTCATAGACGGAATGACTCGCCGAGATAATGACGGCGCACCAAGGGGTCGGATCCAACCTGTTCGGAGCTACCCGAGGCCAGGATGGACCCTTCCGAGAGGATGTAGGCCCGATCGGTGATGGCCAGGGTCTCGCGCACGTTGTGGTCGGTGATCAACAGACCCATCCCCCGGCTCCGCAGTTGGTCGATCAACTGCTGCAGATCTGAAACGGCGATTGGGTCGACCCCAGCGAAGGGCTCATCGAGCAGGAGGTAGCGCGGACCCTCCACCCCCACCGCCAAGGCCCGGGCCACCTCACAGCGGCGGCGTTCCCCCCCGGAGAGCTGGTAGCCCTTGCGGTGCTGAAAGGCCGTGAGGTGGAAATCCTCAATCAAGCCTTCAAGCCGCTCGCGGCGTAGCTCAGCCGGGGTGCCACTTTCCTGCAAGGCGAGGCTGAGGTTGTCGCGCACGCTCAACTGACGAAACACACTCGGCTCCTGGGGGAGGTAGCCGATGCCAAGCCGGGCCCGTTGGGGCATCGGCAAGTGTTCGATCTCCACGCCATCCAACGACACCCGGCCGGAATCAGGACGCAGCAGACCCGTGACCAGTCCGAAGGTGGTGGTCTTGCCGGCGCCGTTGGGGCCCAGCAGGCCCACCACCTCACCGGGCTCGAGCTGCAGGGACACATGGTTCACCAACAAGCGGCCGCTGATGGCCAGCACCACATCCAGCAACTCCAGGCTCATGGCTGGGAACCCGACTGCGGCTGCGTGGCATTGAGTCGGTAGTGGGTGATCACCTGGTTGCCCGGAGCTGGTTCAGCCACGATCCGCTCCCGCTCCACCAGGTAAACCAGTCGCTCCGCCCGAATGCTGTGACCGGTGTCCTGAACCACATCGACATCGCCGCTGAGCACCACCCGCCCTTCCCGGCTGAAGTACTGCGCCTGGCGTGCGGTGGCCACAACCCGTTGATCCGGATAGACGATGCGCACGTTGCCCGTGGCGGTGACCACGCCGGTGGTGTTGTCGGCTTTCTGCAGGTCAGACTCGATCGTGACCAGACCGCTGGTGGGCGTGATGGCCCCAGGGGCGCTCGGCGGGAGATCGGCAGCTGCCGCGGATGCCGCCACGGCCGCGGCGGAGAGGCACGACATCAGGCTGACCACCACCGAGAGGGTCCAGGGGCGCGGAGGGGAAACGAGCAACAGCTGGGGCCCAAGAGGCTGTTGCATCAATCTACAGAGCAGTGCTGCGCTTGCGCTGCAAGCAATCTCGGCGACTCGAGTCCCTCCAGCGCACGCTGCTCCTGCAGGGCCCGCAAGCGCTGGCTGGCGCACTCCCGCAGGGCGGTGAGGTTCAGCCCAAGCGCCCCATCTGCAACGCCCTGCAGCCTGCCCAGGCCTTCGCCCATGAGGATCGTGGCCCCCCGGAGGTTGCCACGCTCGTGGTGGAGCTCTGCCACGGCGATCTGCAAGATGCCCTGCAGCACCGGCCGCATTGATCCCGCCGTCTCATGCCACAGGGCTTCGAAGCCATCGTGGCAGGCGTACCAATCGCTGGCATTGAACAGGGCGATGGCCTCCGCGAGACGCGGATCAGCCATCAACGACTGTTCTTCGCAGTCGAGGGGCACCGATCAGCGCTTGGCTGCCTTTTTGGAGGGCAGTTTGCGCAGACGGATCGATTCAGGGGTGACTTCGAGCATTTCGTCAGGCCCGATGTACTCCAGGGCTCGCTCGAGGGTCATCTGAATCGGGGCCTGCAGGGTGTCGAGCACCTCGGCGCCGGCGGAGCGGATGTTGGTCACCTGCTTGGCCTTGCAGACGTTGAGCTCGAGGTCGGGCGGACGGTTGTGCTCACCCACGATCATTCCCTTGTACACCTTGGTGCCGGGGGTGATGAAGAACTGGCCGCGGTCTTCGGCGCCCTTGAGGGCATAGAAGGTGGCGGTGCCCTCCTCAAAGGCGATCAGCACGCCGTTGCGACGGTTGTCCATGTCGCCCTGCATCGGGCGGTAATCAAGGAAGGAGTGGCTCATGATGCCTTCACCCCGGGTGGCGCGGATGAACTCGCCGCGGAAGCCGATCAGGCCGCGGGCGGGCACCACAAACTCCAGCTGGGTGCGACCGTCGTTGGTGTTCTCCATGTTCTGCATCTCAGCCTTGCGCACGCCAAGCTTTTCGATGCAGGCGCCCACCGCCTCTTCGGGCACATCGAGCACCAGGGTTTCGTAGGGCTCAGACGGGGTGCCATCGATGGTGCGGAAGATCACCTGGGGCTGGGACACCTGGAATTCATAGCCCTCGCGGCGCATCGTTTCGATCAGGATGCCGAGGTGCAATTCACCGCGGCCGCTGACGGCCCAGCGGTCCGGTGAATCGGTGTCTTCAACCCGCAGCGCCACGTTGGTGAGCAGCTCTTTCTGCAGGCGATCGCGCACCTGGCGGCTGGTCACAAACTTGCCTTCCTTGCCGGCGAAGGGAGAGTCGTTGATGACGAAGGTCATCTGCAGGGTGGGTTCATCCACCCGGATCAGGGGCAGGGCCTCGGGGTGATCCGGGCAGGCGATTGTCTCGCCGATGTTCACCTCATCGAAGCCGGCCACGGCCACCAGGTCGCCAGCGCGTGCCTCTTCAATCTCGACGCGCTGCAGCCCCTGGAAGCCGAGCAGTTTGCTGATGCGGCCACGTTTGATGCTGCCGTCGTCGCGGATGAGCGCGGCGGGCTGGCCAGCCTTGATCGTGCCGTTGTGGATTCGGCCGATCATGATCCGACCGAGGAAATCGGAATAATCGAGGGTGGTCACCTGCAGCTGCAGGGGCTTCTCGGCATCGCCAACCGGCGGCGGAACGTGGCGCAGGATGGCTTCAAAGAGCGGCTTCATGGTGTCGCTCTCGGTCTTCATGTCCGGCTTGGCGTAGCCACCCATGCCGCTGCCGAACAGGTACGTGAAGTCGCACTGGTCGTCATCGGCGCCCAGCTCGAGGAACAGATCAAGCACCTTGTCGACCGCCACCTCAGGGTCGACCCGGGCCCGGTCGATCTTGTTGACGAACACGATCGGCCGCAGGCCCTTCTCCAGGGCCTTCTTGAGCACGAAACGGGTCTGGGGCATCGGGCCCTCGTTGGCGTCCACAATCAGCAGACAGCCGTCCACCATGCCGAGCACCCGCTCCACCTCACCGCCAAAGTCGGCGTGGCCAGGAGTGTCGACGATGTTGATGCGAATCCCGTCGTAATCAACAGCGGTGTTCTTCGACAGGATCGTGATCCCGCGCTCACGTTCCAGATCGTTGGAGTCCATCACACAGGTGGGAACCGCCTCTCCTTCGCGGAAAATGCCCGACTGGGTGAGCAGGGCATCCACCAGCGTGGTTTTGCCGTGGTCAACGTGGGCGATGATCGCAATGTTGCGAATGGGCGTGCCTGTGTGTGCGCCGCTCATGTAAATAAAGGTCCTATTGAGTACTTGATGGTCGTACGTTTTAAGTACGTTGACTTGAAGTTTATGTAGACGGAACGGGATGCGGAACGTTTACGAAGACTCGAAGCCAGGCTGCAACTCTATCCCACGCCCTTGCCGCTTCTGAGGCTGCCGCGGGTCACACCGAGGCGGCTGTCGAGCTGCTCCTGCTGCCAGAGGCTGCGGCCGCTGATGTCGCCGCGCAGCGCTGCGGCGTATTGCTCGACCCGCTGACGGGTCTGGGTCGCCGATTCCTGCAGCAGCTCGAGCCGCAGGTGCCGCACACCGGCGCGCTGCAGCTGGGGCAAGGCCTCAGCCGCAGTTTGGGCCTTGCCGTTGAAGAGCGTGTTGCGGCAGCCCAGGTCGGCCAGCAGGGGATGTTCGCTGCCGCTGCGATCCCGCAGCACCACGGTGTGGCGTTCACAGGGACGACCGCAATCGGTGTGGTCGTGGCCCTCGGAGAGGAAGGCACAGAACAGACAGTGCTCCATGTGGAACAGAGGCATGTGCTGATGCACCGTCACCTCCACCCGCTCGGGCGGGCAGCCTTGGAGCAGGGCGAGCATCTGCGGTAGATCCAGGTCGTAGCTGGCGGTGATCCGCTGCAGACCCCAATGCTCGAGGAACCAAGCCGCCGTGAGCGGATTGGCGACGTTCAGCGAAAAATCACCGCTGCAGGGGGCCAGGGGGGTGAGGGCTTCGAGCTGGTCGGCATTGCGCACCAGGTAGCCATCGGGGCGAGCCCGCAGCAACGGCTCGAGCGTCCAGCGCTCATCCGGTCGGGTGATGCGCGGCCCCGCCAGCCAGATGCCCTGGGGCCAGCAGCCCCGCCCGATGGCCACCGCCTCCCGCAGCTCAGAAGGTTGTTCCAGGTCGGCGATCACCGCCGCCAGCGGTTGATCCCGCAGGGCTCGCAACTGCTCCAGCGTGCGAACCAGCACAATCAACTCAGGGCCTTGCTCCACACCCGCCGCGGTGATCTCGGCCGGTTCGACAGCAGCCAGCTGCTGCAGAACAGCCTTGAGATCAGCACAGGGTTCAGACGGCTCGCCCGATCCAGCACGCCCGGGATTCCGCTCCAGCTCCGCCAGCTGATCCACGAGCTCACGCCGCAGCTGGTTGAGCTGGGCCATGGGCAGAAACAGATGTCCGTCGAGCGCGAGTTCCAGGCCCTCCAAGGTCCATCCGGTGCCGCCAAGCCGGCCAAGCTGGGCCTCCAGCCGCTCCCTGTTGAGGGGCTGGCCGGTAGCGGGCTGCAGCGCTGAGGCCGAGCGCAGCACCAGGGCGCTGGTGCTCTCGGCCTCTAAGCCTGCCGCCGCGAGCACCCGCACCTGAAGGGATTGCCCCACCTGACCGCTCACCTGGAGGTGCAGCAGGCGGCTGCGCTCCGGCACGGTCTGGCTGGCGAGGCGCTGCCAATGGCGCTCCAGGCTGGGGTCACTGGTGAGCCAGCAGGGGCTGCCGGGCCGGAAGCCACGGCCGTCGAGCCGGCCAGGGCCCAGCCGAATGGCCAGGCGCTGGCCTGGCCGCTGCTGCACCGCCATCACCCGGCCCCCCACCTCTACCGGGGCCTCCAGGGGATCGCCACCAGCTGCTTCAAACACCAGCCCATCGCCGGGCTTGAGGGCCTCGTGGGTGTCCACGATCCACCACCCCCCTTTGGAATCCCACTGCTCGAGCACGCCAATCCGGGGCCCCCGCTTCTTGCTCCAACGGCCATGCACCAGGACCCGGTGGTCGATGCCCGCCAACCAGCCGGTGGACAGCCCCCGCGAGAAGCTCAGCTCCAGGGAGCGGCGTTGCGCGGCGCTCAGGACGCCTGGGTCGCTGCCCGCCGCGAGCCGATCGAGGTTCTGGCGGTAGGCATCGGTGACGGCCGCCACATAGCTGGCGTCCTTCAGGCGCCCCTCGATTTTGAGGCTGGCAATGCCGATCGCCTGGAGTTGGGGCAGCAGCTCCCAGGCCGCCAGATCCTGGGGTGACAGCAGATAGCGCTGGTCGTGCAGGTCGCGCTCCTCGCCATCCACGATCAGCTGATAGGGCAGGCGGCAGGCCTGGGCGCATTCACCCCGATTGGCGCTGCGCTGGCCGAGGGCTTCGCTGGTGAGGCATTGGCCCGAATAGGCCACGCACAGGGCACCGTGCACGAAAACCTCCAGCGGCATGGTCAGCTGGCGCTGCTGAAGCTGGTGCTGCAGACGCCCCAGGTCGGTGAGGGTCAGCTCGCGGGCGAGCACCACCCGCTCACACCCCAGCGCTGCAGCCTGGGCCACCCCGGCAGCGCTGGTGATCGACATCTGAGTCGATCCATGGATTGCCAATTGCGGCGCCAGGGCTTGGGCCAGGCGGGCCAGGCCGATGTCCTGAACGATCAGCGCATCCACCCCCGCCGCTGCGGCCGCCTGCACCAGCGCAGCGGCTTCGTCCAACTCGTTGCTGAACACCAGCACGTTGACGGTGAGGAACCCCTTGACCCCGCGCTGGTGCAGCCAGTGCATCACCTCCGCCAGTTCGCTGAGGCGAAAGTTGGCCGCGCGCATGCGGGCGTTGAACGCCTCCACGCCGAAATACACGGCATCGGCACCGTTGGCCACCGCGGCCCGCAGCGCCTCCCAGTTGCCCGCCGGTGCCAGAAGTTCGGGAATGGTCACCATCAGCGGGCCAACCGCTGGGCCGGCTCAAACACCTGGAGCGCCTCGGCGCTGCCTTCGAAGCGCCAGTGCCAGGGTTCGTAGCTCACCCCCTGGGCGTTGTCGCGGGGGAAGGAAAGGATGAAGTGATAACGGGCCGCATGGGCTTGGAGCCAGGCAAACGCTTCGGTTTGGTCGAAGGCGGGCAAGAGGTTGGTGGCCGGAGCGCGACCGTCACCCAGATCGACCGCATAGCCGGTGCTGTGCTCGGAAAAGCCTGGAGGTGCACTGACCATCGCCCGCTCGCGGGCACTCTGATTTCGCTCGGATTTCACCCCGAAAAACAGATCCTGCTGCAGCGTGATCGAGCGGAAGGCGCTGAGCACCACCAGCTCGACCCCGCTGCTGGCCGCATCGCGCTGCATGGCCAGCAAGGCGGCGGCGGCGTCACGATGCAACGTCAAGCCTGGAGCCACCGCCACCCGGTCGGAGGCAGCCAGTTCCGTGTAGGGGAAATGGCCCAGCAGCCGTCCATCGGGGCCCGTGCGGGCATTCAGGCCCTTGACCGGCGGCGGCGCCAACAGACGCTGCAGGGGCTGGGGCCGCCACAGCAGCAGCACAACCAAGCCCAGCAGGAGCGACCCGCTGGCCACCGTGAGCCGCAGGAGCCAGCGATTGGCGGGGATTCCCGGGCGCGCAGTGCGGCGCGCAACCGGAATGTCGTCCAGGCCGTCTGGCTGGGACAGCCCTGCCTGCGACAGCCCACCCTGGAACAGCCCATCCTGGGCAGGGGGCTGCCGCTTGGGGCTAAGGGGATTGCGACGGGTCACGCGGGTCCCCCTGCCTGGCACCAAACAACAGCCCTGGAAACGGAAGCAGTAAAGATCCTAGGCGGGGCGTGCGGATTGGCCATCAACAGGCCGCTCAGCAGTGTTAGCTTCCCAGCGACATCCTTCCTGGCGGAGCGGTTTTCCGATGTTGCGTGTCGCAGTGGTGGGTGGCGGCCCCAGTGGTTCGTGTGCGGCCGAAGTGCTTGCCAAGGCCGGCATCGAAACCTGGATCTTTGAGCGCAAGCTCGACAATGCCAAGCCCTGTGGCGGGGCGATTCCCCTTTGCATGGTCAGCGAGTTCGACCTGCCGGAATCGATCATCGACCGCAAGGTTCGCAACATGAAAATGATCTCCCCCTCCAACCGGGAGGTGGACATCAACCTCGATAACGCTGACGAGTACATCGGCATGTGCCGGCGGGAAGTGATGGACGCCTTCCTGCGCGACCGCGCCGCCGATCTGGGCGCGCACCTGGTGAACGGTCTGGTCACCAAGATCGACACCGGCGTCAACCGCCAGGGCCCGTACACCCTCACCTACTCCGATTACGCCGCGGGTGAGGCCACCGGCGAAACCAAAACCCTCGAAGTGGATCTGATCGTGGGCGCTGATGGCGCCAACAGCCGCGTGGCCAAGGCCATGGATGCCGGCGACTACAACGTGGCCATCGCCTTCCAGGAGCGGATCAAACTGCCGCCCGAGGAGATGAAGTACTACGAAACCCTCGCCGAGATGTACGTCGGTACCGACGTTTCACCCGATTTCTACGCCTGGGTCTTCCCCAAGTACGACCACGTGGCCGTGGGCACCGGCACGATGCAACAGAACCAAGGCCTGATCAAAAGCCTGCAGGAAGGCATCCGTGAGCGGGCCAAGAAGCGCCTGGTCAATGGCGAAGTGATCAAGGTGGAAGCCCACCCGATTCCTGAACATCCCCGTCCGCGTCGGGTGGTGGGCCGCATGGCCCTGGTGGGTGATGCTGCCGGCTATGTGACCAAGAGCTCGGGCGAAGGCATCTACTTCGCAGCCAAGAGCGGCCGGATGTGCGCTGAGCAGATCGTTGAGGCCAGCGCCGGTGGCACCAAGGTGCCCAGCGAGGCCGACCTCAAGAAGTACCTGAAGAAGTGGGATCGCCAGTACGGCGCCACCTACAAGGTGCTGGAGCTGCTGCAGAACATCTTCTACCGCAACGATGCGGCCCGCGAAGCCTTCGTGGAGATGTGCGATGACAAGGACGTGCAGCGCCTCACGTTCGACAGCTACCTCTACAAGCGGGTCGTGATGATGAACCCCTGGCAGCAGCTCAAGCTGACCCTGCTCACCTTGGGTTCGGTGCTTCGCGGCAACGCTCTGGCGCCCCAGGGCTACAAGCCTGTCGATAGTGCCGTGCGGGATGAGGCTGAAGTCACCGCGATGCTGGCGGTGAGCACCATCAAGGGTGGCATCAAAGTGCGCAACCAAGCCAGCAAGCCTGATCAGGCCTCCAGTGCCAAGGCCGATCAGGAACCTGAGCGGGAGCCTGTTCTGGCTGGCCAGTAGCACCCACGGGCTTTCACCTGAGGGGCTGGCCTTCCGGCTGCCCCTCATCAACAGCCCGCCCCTCATGGCTGCCCTTGAGCCTCAACCGCTGATGCGGCTGAAATCGGCCAGCACATCGGCCTGATTGCGCAGCACTGCCAACAGGTTCAGGCGGTTTTGGCGCACGGCGGCATCATCGGCCAGCACCATGACGCTCTGATCCCCGTCAAAGAAGGCCGCCAGGGCATCCGACCCGGCTGAGAGGCCACGGGCCAGCTGGGCGTAGCGGTCGCTGGATGAGCGCGTGGCGATCGGCTCCAGTTCATTCAGCACCGCGAGCATGCCGGCTTCACTCGCCTTCTCGAACAGGGCCGGTTGAACCACCCCTGCGGCGCTCAGCACCGTGGTGTCGAGATCTGCCTGCTCCGCCAGGCGGGCAGCGCGGGTCACGACCGCCTGCACGGCGGCCAGCTCACCGCGCTGGCGCAGCTCCGCCAGCAGAGCCACCCGCTGGCGAGCATCCTCCGGGTCCCCGAGCACCCGCGCCAGCGGTACCGAGGAGCCCGCTGCAGCCTGCACCAGGTCGCCATCGAAGCCCTCCTCCTCAAGCAGGCTCAGCAGCCGTTGGCGCAGGAATTCGGCCAGCTCAGCGGCCAGGGCCTCCCCATCGACGCTGCAGTGGGGTAGCAACTGGGCCCAATGTTGGGCGGAGCGGTGCAGCAGCGCCAGCAGATCGAGCCGCCAGCCACGATCCCAGAGGATCTGCAGCAGCCCCTGGGCGGCCCGCCGCAGGGCATAGGGATCGGAGGAGCCGGTGGGCCGCTCCCCCTTGGCGTAGATGCTGAGCAGCAACTCCAGCCGCTCAGCCAGGGCCACCACCGCCCCCGCAGCGGAACTCGGCAAGGCATCGCCGGCGCCCCGGGGCAGGTAATGCTCCAACACGGCCAGGCCTACCTCGCGGGGCTCCCCCTCCGCCACCAGATACTTGCCGCCCATCACCCCCTGCAGCTCGGGGAACTCCCCCACCATCTGGCTGACCAGATCGTGTTTGCAGAGATGGGCGGCACGGCGGGCATGGTCGCCACAGCCGGCGGGAAGATTTAGTTGCTCCAGCAGCACGTCGGTGCACCACTCCAGACGCTCGGTGCGGTCGAGCAGGGATCCGAGACCTGCGGCGAAGGTGACGCGGGAGAGCTGATCACGGCGATCGACGCTGGCCACGGCCCGGTCGGCCTGCACGAAAAACTCAGCGTCAGCCAGGCGCGCCTTCAGCACCCGCTCATTGCCGCGGGCCACGGTGGCAGCTGCCTCGGGCAAGGCGTTGCTGATGAACAGAAACCGCGGCAGCAGGCTGTCGCGGGCATCGAGGGCCAGGGGATCGCTGGCGCGGCCCTGGCGATAGAGGGGCACATAGCGCTGGTGGGCCCGCATCACGGTGCTCAACACCTCGGCGGGCAGAGCCAGGTAGTGGGCATCGAACTGGCCCTCCAGCAGCGATGGCGATTCGACCAGGTCGATCAGCTCCTCAAACAGCTCTTCGGGGAGATCCGCATCGGCAGCGTGGGCGGCCGCCGCCGTGCTGACAGCCTGGCGAATCAAGGCACCACGCTGCTCGCGATCCACGGTGACGCCAGCAGCCGCCAAAGCGGCGACGTAACCCTCCGCATTGGGAATGACCACCGCCTCGGTGTGGAGGCGATGCCCCCGGCTGATGTTGCCCGCAGCCACCAGCGGGTCGCTCCCAGGCAGGGTCACGGCCAGGGGAGTGGCATCCAGCAGGGCCACCAGCCAGCGCACCGGCCTGGAGAAGCGGATGTCCCCCTCGCCCCAGCGCATGAAGCGACGCCCCTGCAGCGCATCGATCCATTGCGAAATCTGGCCCGCCAGCACCTCCGCTGCGGGTCGCCCGACCTCGCGGCAGCGGGCAAACACAAACGGTCCTTTTGGGGTGTCGCGGATCTCCAGTGCTTCAGCGCTCACACCACAGCGTTTGGCAAACCCCAAAGCCGCTGCCGTGGGCTTGCCTTCGCTCCAGGCCTGGGCTTTGGGGGGGCCCTTGCGATCTTCCTCCAGATCCGGCTGGCGTTCCGGCAGCCCGGCCACCGTGATCACCAGGCGGCGAGGCGTACTGGTGCAACGAATCTGATCAAAGCGAAGCCTCAACCCGTCGAGATCCTTCCGCACCAGGTGCTCCAGCTGGGGCAGGGCCAGCCGGGCAAAGTCGGCGGGAAGTTCCTCAGTGCCGATTTCGAGCAAAAAGGTCGACACGGGCGGCAGGCGAGACAGCGCGACTGTATTGAACGCTGTTCGCTAACTTCGGACACGTGCCGAGCCTTGAGCCAGGACCCGATGCCCCAAGCCATGCACGGCTCCGATGCCAAGGCCTCTTCAGACAAGGCCCCCTCAAAATTTGAACAGCTGAAGGCCGGTAGCGGTCACCTGAAGGAACCGCTGCTGACCGAACTTGGCAACGACGCCCCGAATTTCACGGACAGCGCCGTCCAGATCCTGAAGTTTCACGGCAGTTACCAGCAGGACAATCGCGAGAATCGCGTCAAAGGCCAGGACAAGGACTGGCAGATGATGTTGCGGCTGCGCAACCCGGGTGGACGGGTGCCGGCGCCGCTGTATCTCGCCATTGACGAGCTCGCCGATCGGCTGGGGAATGGCACCCTGCGGGCCACCACCCGCCAGGCCTTCCAGATGCACGGCGTCCGCAAGGACAACCTCAAGGAGGTGATCGGCACGATCGTGCGTCATCTCGGTTCCACCCTGGCCGCCTGCGGTGACATCAACCGCAATGTGATGGCCCCGGCGGCACCGTTTGACAAGGGCGGCTACCCAGCGGCACGCCAACTGGCCGACGAGATCGCCGATCTGCTCGCCCCCCAGGCAGCCGAAGGCTCCTACCTCGACCTCTGGGTGGATGGTGAGCTCAGCTACCGGATCAAGCCCAGCGCTGCCGTCGCCAAGGTGAAGGCCCGCCAGCAGGAAGGCGGTGTGTTCAGCGGCGATGCCGCCGAACCCCTCTATGGAGGCACCTATCTGCCCCGCAAGTTCAAGGTGGCCGTCACCGTGCCCGGCGACAACTCGGTGGACCTGCTCACCCAGGACATCGGTCTGGTTCTGTTCTGCGATCCCCAGGGCCATCCCCAGGGCTGCAACGTCTACGTGGGCGGTGGCATGGGTCGCACCCACAACAAGGAGGAAACCTTCGCCCGCACGGCCGACCCCCTGGGCTACGTGGCCGCCGAACACGTGCTCGATCTGATTCAGTCGATCGTGGCACTGCAACGCGACCATGGCGACCGGGAGCAGCGCCGCCATGCGCGCATGAAATACCTGATCCACGACCGTGGTGTTGCCTGGTTCCGCCAGGAGCTGCAGGCCCACTACTTCACCCATCCGATCAAGGGCATGCGGCTGGAGCCCAAGGCCAAGCTCGAGGATTACCTCGGCTGGCACCGCCAAAGCCGTGGCTTGTGGTTTGTCGGCCTGCCTGTGCTGTGTGGCCGCCTCGCCGGCACCGTCAAGAGCGGCCTGCGCCGGATCATCGACACCTACAAACTCGAGGTGCGCCTCACCCCCAACCAAGACCTGCTGCTCTGCAACATCGGCGTGGCCCAGCGCTCCAGCGTGCGCGATGAGCTGGCGGCTCTCGGTTTTGAATCGCCCGAGAGCCCAGCCCCCCTGGCGCGCCATGCCCTGGCCTGCCCCGCCCTGCCCCTCTGCGGCCTGGCTGTGACAGAAGCCGAGCGCATCCTGCCGGACGTGCTCGAGCGGCTCGAGATACTCCTGCAACGCCTCGGCATCTCGAAATCGGTGCTGGTGCGCATCACCGGCTGCCCCAATGGCTGCGCCCGCCCCTACATGGCTGAGATCGGCCTGGTGGGGAGCGGCATCGATCAATACCAACTCTGGCTGGGTGGCACCCCCAACCTCAGTCGCCTGGCGGAGCCCTATCTCGAGAAGATGCCGCTGGAGGCCCTGGAAGCCACGCTTGAGCCCCTGCTGCAGGCCTGGCAGAGCGCCGGTGGGCGGCGAAGCCTCGGTGATTTCGTGGTCAAGAGTGGCCGCGACTCCGTGCAGCAGTGGCTCAGCGCAGGGGTCGGGTGACCAGGCTCCTGGCAGCCATGGTCCTGGGCTCAGCGCTGCTGGCTTCGCCGGCGTGGAGCCAGCAGCGCCGCCAACCGGAGCCGTAGGCCTCCCGGCCCACCCTCTACGACCCCGATCGCACCACCTGCGATGTGGAGCCCATCCGAACGGCGTTTCAGCGGCAGTTGCAGCCCTATGCCGACCAGAGCCCGGCCGTGCTCGCTCGCCTGCGGAAGCTGCAACTGGAGATCACCCAGCGCAGTCTGAAGCGCTGCGTCGAGCGACAGCTGTTGACGCCCCAGCAGGCCGATCAGCTGGCCAAAGAGCTGGCCGCCTCGCCGATCCGCCCGTAACGGGCCTGCCCTTGGCCACGGCGCCAGGCCCAGAGTTGATCGCCCCAGCTGAAGTGCCACCACTCGTTGGGATGCTGTGCGAAGCCAGCACCGGCCATCACCTGGGCCAACAGCTGGCGACGCCCATGCCAAAGGGCCGCATCCCCGCCGGGATCCGCAAGGGCGGCATCCGCGTAGAACGCCGGCTCCGATACGGGGCCAATCGCATCGATCTCTCCCCCCATGGCCAGGGGCACGCCCGAACCATCGGCCAGGGTGAGGTCGACAGCCGCTCCGGTGCTGTGGGGCGGCGGTGTGGCCGGATCGTCGCTCGGCGGGGCCCAGAAGCGCCCCACCTCGGTGATCACGCGGTCGCGCGCGGTCGAGGGCTGATCGGGATCCACACCAGCACGGGCGCACTCCTCCTCCACGGCATGGCGCACCATGAAGCGCTGCACAGCGAGGGGGCGCCAGGCATCAAAAATTGCCAGGCGGCACTGAAACTGGGCGTGCCGCAGCTCCTGCTCAGCCTGCAGCAGCCGCTCCACCACGCCCCTGCGCAACCGGAAGGGATCCCCCTGGACGCCATAGGGCGCCCCGAGACTCACGTAGGGATGGGGCTGCAGCCGCCACAGCTGCGGCGGCAACGCCACCAGTGGCTCCCCGGCCTCCACGATCGGAATCGGACTCCAGGGTCGCAGGGCCATGAAGGGAAGGGGAGAAGGGGTCAGTTGAGCCGAGCCGCTTGATCCATCTGCCGGCGGCGCTGCTCAGCCAGGGCCTGGGCCAGCCCCGGATGCTGCTGCAGATCGGGATCGGTGGCCGTGATCTGCCTGGCCAGGTCGCGGGCCTCCTCGAGCACCGCACCGTCTTCTGTGAGGCTGGCCAAGGCCAGATCGGGCAAACCACTCTGGCGCGTGCCGAGCACCTGTCCCGGGCCCCGCAGGCGCAGGTCCATCTCGGCGATCTCGAAACCGTCACTGGAGCGCACCAGCACCTCCAGCCGCTGGCGGGCCAGCACGTTGCTGCTGTCGTTGATCAACAGGCAGTGGGACGCAGCAGCTCCCCGTCCGACCCGGCCACGCAACTGGTGCAGCTGGGCCAACCCGAAGCGCTCGGCATGTTCGATCACCATCACGCTCGCTTCCGGCACATCCACGCCCACCTCCACCACTGTGGTGCTCACCAGCACCTGTGAAGCGCCACAGGCAAAGGCGCCAATGGCGGCTTGCTTGTCGGCGCTGTTGAGGCGTCCATGCAGCAGTCCAACACTGAGCTCGGGAAATTCCTCTTCACTGAGTTGCCGGTGCACCTCCACGGCGGACCGCAGCTCGAGTTTCTCCGAGTCCTCCACCAAGGGCAGCACCACGTAGGCCCGCTGGCCCAGGGCCACCTGCTCGCGGATCAGGGCATAGGCCTGCTGCCGCTGGCTGCCCTTGAGCAGGTGGGTGCGAATGGGCTGGCGGCCTGGGGGTAGGGCATCGATCTGGCTGACATCCAGATCGCCATGCAGCGAGAGGGCCAAGGTGCGCGGGATCGGGGTGGCCGTCATCGTCAGCAGGTGGGGTTGCAGGCCCTTGGCCAGCAGCCGGTTGCGCTGGCGCACCCCGAAGCGGTGCTGCTCATCCACCACCACCAGGCCCAGCCGATCAAACTGCACCGGGTCTTCAAGCAGGGCGTGGGTGCCCACCAGCAGCTGCAGCTGGCCATTGGCAAGGTCCTGCAGCAGCTGCCGGCGCCTCGGGGCCGGCGTGGAGCCGGTGAGCAGGGCAGAGGTGACGTGCAGCTGGGGCAGCCATTCCGCCAGCTTGCGGTAGTGCTGCTCCGCCAACACCTCGGTGGGTGCCATCAACGCCCCCTGGCAGCCGGCTTCGATCGCAGTGAGCAGAGAGGCGAGGGCCACGACGGTTTTGCCGCTGCCCACATCACCCTGCACCAGCCGAGCCATCGGCTGGGGACGGACCAGATCGGCGCGGATTTCCGCCAGCACCCGCTCCTGGGCGCCCGTGAGCGCAAACGGCAGGATGGCCAGGAAGCGTTGCACCAGGCCCTCACCCCCGGCGGGCAACGCCAGGGGCGGGGCGGGGCGCTGGCTGAGCTGGCGCCGCCGCTGGGCCAGGCCCAGTTGCAGCAGCAGAAACTCATCGAACACCAACCGGCGGCGGCTGGCCTGGAGTTGCTCCTGGCTCGCCGGCGCGTGGATCTGGGTGAGCGCCTCGGAGCGGGTGATCAGCCCGTTGCTGCGGCGCAGGCCTTCGGGCAAGGGATCAGGCCAGCGGCGCAGCACCGGCAGCACCGCCTCCACCACCTGACGCAAGCGGTCGGCACCCAGGCCTTCGGTGAGCCCGTACACCGGCAGCAGGCGACCGATCGTCTCGGATCGCACCGGAGCCTGGGGCGAGTCCAGCACCTCCATCAAGGGGTCCTGGAATGCCGGGCCGTAGGGGGTTTCTTTGACCAGGCCACTCACCGCCACCGTGGCGCCCACTGGAAACAGCCGTTGTTGGGATTTCAACCAGCCGGGGCTGGAGAAGCGCTGGCCGGCAAAGAACCGGCTGACCCGAATCCGCCCGGTGCAGTCGACCAGATGCAATTCCAGGATCGAGAGATTGGGGTTGCGCGGGCTGGCAAAGGCGTGGCTGCGGCGCACCGTGGCGACGATGGTGGCTGTACGGCCCGGCTCCAGGCCGCTGATCCGCACGAGGTTGGCGTAATCGAGGTAGTCGCGGGGGTAATAGTGCACCAGGTCGCGCACCACCCAGAGCCCCAGCTGGGCCAGCCGTGCCGCAGTTTTGGGGCCGACACCGCGGACCTCCGAGAGGGGTGTGTCGGCTGTGAAGCCAGCCGCCCCAGGGCTGGGCGCACTGGCCGTCGCTGACGACCCACTGGGCACCAGCCGCAGCCGAGGAGGGGCCACCGCCAACACCGGACGCTGGGCCTGGCGCAAGGCATGCAACCGCTCGCGGCACTGACGCACCAGCGACTGACGCCGGGCCAGTGAGAGTTCGCTGTAGGTGTCAAACCCCGCCCGCAGCGCCAGGATCCTCTGCAGTGGCTCGTCCGGGAGATCGGCAGGTCGCTCCTGCAGCTGCTGAATCACAAAGGCACTGAAGCGGCTCTGGCGGCCCTTGAGATCGACGAAGCCCCGATCCGCCTCGACTTGCAGCGCCTGCTGCAGGGTGCGCAGCCAGGCCTCTACGTCGAGGGCTGCGGGGGAGTCTGGGCTGGGTTGATGTCCTGCAGCCACAGCTGTTCCGCCTCAAGCGCCTGAACGCGCCGCTGGATGCGGCGATAGTGCTGGGCCATTCTGCGCACCTCCTGCCTGTGTTGCTGGATCCGGGTGCGACAGGTGCGCAGTTTGGGAAGCGCCAGCTCGAGATCGTCCGGGCGAAGCAGCACCGTCATGGCCTCCACCCGCGCCGCCCCCGCATCGGGGCCAAACGGCAAGGGCAGCCGCAGCAGGTTGGCCGGAGCCTCTAAGGTGTCTAGTTGGCTAGCCAACACCGCATCCAACAGGCTCACCGGCAGCAGGGTGCGGCTGAGCCCAAGCCGCAGCAGCTCCACGTTGAGGGCATGGGAAAGGTTGCGCAGCCGGCGGCTGAGGGCCAGCTCAAAACCGGCGATCCAGGCCATCAGCTGGGCCGGATCGCTCGGCATGGAGCCTCCATCCCAGGGGGTGGGGGCCCGGGGCGGGGCCTGCTCCAGCCATTCACTGAAGGCTTCGGCCATGGCCTGCATGTCTGACTCCTGCTCGGCGTCCTCCCCCGGATCCGGATCGGCCTCGCTGGATTCAAGCGCAGGTGATTGGCCCGCAGCTGTCAGGGCAAAGCTGGAGGTGGGAAGAAAATCAGCGCCGATCGGCAAGGCCAATCCGAGATGCACCGAACCGCGCGGCGGCTGGTTTGCTTCGTCCGCCTCGGCCAAAGACTCGCTGGTGCCGCCCTGCTCAAGGGCCTCCAGCAGGCGGCTGCGCCGTTGGTGGCGCTGACGGTTGCGCTGACGGTGCTGTTCGCGCGCCATCTGGGAGGCCAGGTGCGTCACCTGCTCCACCGTGAGCAGGCTTGTGGCCCGCAGCACCAGGCTGCGGAGACGCCGATGCAACACCTGACGCTGGGAATCCTCCAGCTCGAGGTAGCGATCGGGATAGGCCTGCGTCGCCAAATGAAAACATGCCTGCTGAACAGTGTTCAGCAGGCCATCCCTGAGCACCTGGAGATAAAGAGCCAGGTGCCGGTAGAGCTGAGGATTGGAGGCCGTCAGCTGGGTTTCCAGATCCGTGAGCTGCTGGCGAGCAGCCTCCAGCACCGTCACAGGATTGCCGCTCAGGCCGACTGGGTCATCGCCGCCACTTCTGCGGCGAAATCAGCCTTCTCCACCTCAATGCCTTCGCCGAGGGTGAAGCGGGTGAAGCGACGCACCTGGATGTTTTCGCCCACCTTGCCGGCCACCTGCTTGACCATCTCGGCCACGGTGACGGCGCTGTCCTTGATGAAGGGCTGGTCCAGCAGGGCCAGCTCCTTAAGGCGCTTGCCGATGCGGCCTTCCACGATCTTGACCTTCATCTCTTCCTTCTTGCCCGCCAGGTCGTCCCGCCCCATCTCGATGGACTTCTCGCGCTCGGCCACTTCGGCAGGGATCTGGTCCACGCTGACGTACTCGACGCCAGGGCAGGCAGCGATCTGCATGGCCACGTTGCGCAGCAGCTCCTGAAACACCTCGCCGCGGGCGACGAAGTCGGTTTCGCAGTTGACCTCCACCAGCACGCCCACGCGGGCACCGGTGTGGATGTAGCTGCCGATGGCACCTTCAGCGGCAGTGCGGCCGGCCTTTTTCTCGGCGGTGGCGATGCCCTTCTGGCGCAGCCACTCGGTGGCCTTGGTGGGGTCGCCGTCGCACTCCGACAGCGCCTTCTTGCAATCCATCATGCCTGCGCCGGTCTTGTCGCGCAGTTCTTTAACCAGCTTTGCCGAAATCTCAGCCATGGAGGGTATGGGGTACGGAATTCAAAGGGGAACGGGGAGCGGGAAAATCAGCCCTCGTCGTCACGGCCCTGGTCCTGGGCACCATGGCGGCCTTCGTTGATGGCGTCCGCCAGGCGACCGAGCACCAGTTGCACCGAGCGCACGGCGTCGTCGTTGCAGGGGATGGGCACGTCGCAGAGGTCGGGATCGCAGTTGGTGTCCAGCATCGACACCAGGGGGATATCGAGCTTGCGGGCCTCGAGCACGGCGTTGGTTTCACGGCGCTGGTCCACCAGCACCACCACATCGGGCAGGCGGCGCATGTTCTTGAGGCCACCGAGATACTTCTGGAGGCGCTCCAGCTCCCGGCGCAGCACCGCAGCTTCCTTCTTGGGACGCATGGCGATGGCGCCGGAGCTCTCCATCCGCTCGAGATCCTTGAGCCGGTCGATGCGGGCGCGCATCGTGGTCCAGTTGGTGAGCATGCCGCCCAGCCAGCGCTGGTTCACGTAGGAGGCGCCACAGCGGGTGGCTTCCTGGGCGATCACCTCGGAGGCCTGCTTCTTGGTGCCCACGAAGAGGAAGCGCTTGCCGCTGCGTGCGGCACTGCGGGTCCACTTGTAGGCGTTGTTCATGCAGACGGCGGTCTGCACGAGATCAATGATGTGAACGCCGTTGCGCGCGCAATAGATGTAGCGCGACATCTTGGGATTCCAGCGGCGCGTTTGGTGCCCAAAGTGGGCACCCGCCTCCATCATTTCGGCGAGTGTGACAACAGCCATGGTTTGGTTGGGGGTTTCGGGTTTGCCTCCACCTGCCAGGGATCTCGAGCAACCCAGCCAGCCAAAGGGACCGGTGGGGTTAAGCGCTCAGATCACCCGAAACACGCAGGTGTGCGGGGTGAATGGAACAGATTCACCCTATCAAACAGGGCTGCAGGCCTGGCTTGTGGCCGCAAGGGCCTGGGCTTCGGCATACAGCGCTCGTACCCCCAGACGGTTCAGCGGCAGCCGCAGCAGCTCCATCGCCAAGCCGGGGTGTCCGCCGCGGATCAACCAAGCCAGCAGGGGCCGCAGGCTGCGCTCATTGAGCAGGCCCCCCAGGGTGAGCAGCTCCCAAAGCAGCCGGTGCAACCAGGTGTACTGAATGATGAACCGCACGCGCCGGGTGGGGTGCTTCAAATAGAACACCAAGCCCATTTTGGCCCGCTCCCGCTCGACACGAATCAGGTCGGGGATCTGCTCCAGCCGCAGGGCCGGATGCCAGTGGTAGCCCACCGCCTCAGGGCAGCGGACCAGGACCACCCCGAGTTGCCGCAGCCGCTCCCCCAGCTCCAGATCCTCCCAGCCGTACAGGCGGAAGCGCGTATCGAACAGGCCGGCCTGCTCCAGCACGGCGCGATCGATCGCCACATTGCCGGTGGCGAAATAGGCGAACGACACGTCCTGCAACTTGTGGGGCTCGCTGGTGGGAGCCTCGAAGTTGGCGGTGTTGATCACCGCGCCATAGGTGAAACAGCGGCGATCGCCCCGCCTCTTCCAGTGCTGCTCCAGGGCCTGAGCGTGGCAGCGCAGAAAGCTGGGGGTGACCACCAGGTCGCTGTCGATGAAAACAATCACCTCACCCCGGGCCTGCTGCACCCCCCGGTTGCGCCCTTCAGCGGGACCACCGTGTTCCTGCTGGATCAGCCGCACATGGGGCAATTCGGCCGCGTGCCCGCGCAGCCAGGCCACCGTGTCATCGGTGGAGCCGTCGTCGACCACCACCACCTCAAAGCCGGTGATCAGCGGCGCCAGCTCCTGAGCTTCCAGAGCCCGCAGGCACTTCTGCAGGATCGGCAGACGGTTGTAGGTGGGGATGACGACGCTGAGGAACATCCGAGTCGCCGGGGGAGATTGAGCCGAAAGACGGTGCCCCGAAAGACAGAAAATCTTGTGCTCGTGAGCCGAGTGGTCGTGAACAGCAAAAAGGGGACCCCTCAGGATCCCCGCAGCAACGCGACTAAGCGCTGATCAGTCAGCAGCGCCGCCGTTGTTGGCCGTGCCGGTCACACCGTTGCCGGCCCCTTCACCGCGGCCATCGTTGCGCAGCTTGCGCTTCTTGAACTTGCGCGCGTAGGCGCGGTTGCGCTCCTGTTTTTCTTTCTTGAGATTCCTGCGCTTGGCCATGCGTACGGCAACGGGGAGAGATGCGAATCCTCACCCTACTCAATGGGCCTGGCCCCCTGACTGAGCTGGCCATCCTCCATCTGCACCAGCCGGTCGGCCACATCGAGAATGCGGGGATCGTGGGTCACCATCAACACACCGCAGCCCTGTTCCCGCGCCAGGCCTTTGAGCAGATCCACCACCTCGCGTCCGCTGCGGGAATCGAGGGCCGCGGTGGGTTCGTCGGCTAACAGCAACTGGGGCCGGGCGGCCAACGCTCGGGCAATCGCCACCCGCTGCTTTTGGCCGCCGGAGAGATCGTGGGGAAGCTTGCCCAGGTGATCCCCCAGCCCCACCGCACGCAACCATTCGCGCGCACGATCGCGGCGGGCCCGATAGCCCAATCCCGGCAGCAGGTCGGCCCCCATTTGCACGTTCTGCTCGGCGCTCAGGCAACGCAGCAGGTTGTGGCCCTGAAAAATCATGCCGATCCGTCGACGGAGACGCTGGCGTGAGGCTCGTCCCGCGCCGTGCAGCTCTTCGCCAAACACCCGCACCGATCCCTGCTGCACCTGGCGCAGGGCTCCCACCAGGGTGAGCAGGGTGGTTTTGCCGCACCCGGATGGGCCCGTGAGCAGCACCACCTCACCGGGTGCGATGGCGAGATCGACCGACTGCAACACCTGCCGCTGCATGGCGCCGGCGCCATACCAGTGGCTCAACCCGGCGACCTGCACCACCACGTCCGACGCAGCAGGCCCACTCTCCAGACGATCCAGACCCATCAGAAGATTTCCGCCGGATCGGCGTCGGCGAGCCGGCGCATCGCCAGGGCAGCCGAGCCCATGCACATCACCAGGATCATGGTGAACACGGTCAAGGCCCGGGTGGTGTTCATCGTCACCGGCAGCTGGGTGGCATTGCGCACCAACCAGTAGAGGCCCTGGCCGGCCGCATAGGCCGGCAGGTAGCCGAAGGTGGCGAGCAGCAGGCCCTCGCGGGCCACCACCCCCAGCAGGCTGGGCAGGCGATAGCCCATCGCCATCAACGTGGCGTATTCCGGCAGGTGATCACTGACGTCGGAATAGAGGATCTGATAGACGATCACGCAGCCCACCACGAATCCCATCGCAGCGCCCAGCGTGAAGATGAAGCCGATTGAGGTGCTGGTGCGCCAGTAGTTCTGCTCGAAGGCGATGAAGCCCTCCTTGGTGAGCACGGTGACATCGGCTGGTAACTGGCGTTGCAGCCGCTCCACCGCTGCTCCTGGATCAGAACCAGGCCGCAGCCGGATCAGTCCGACTTCGATGCTGCCTGGAGGGGTATTGGGCAGCAGTTGCAGGTAGGTCTCGTGGCTGGTGAGCAGGTTGCCGTCGGCCCCAAAGGAGGTGCCCAGACCCACGAGCCCCGCCACCCGCACCCGCTGGCCGCCGATTTCGCTTTCCACCGTGCGGCCGCTGCGAAACCACTCCGCCACCGGACCGAACTCGGGCCGGGAGCGCTCATCAAACAGCACCCGGCCCCGGTCTTGGAGCAGCTTGGCCTTGGGCGCCAGCGAGGGATCGGTGAACAGGGGATCACCCGGTTCAAACCCGAGGGTGAGGATCGAACGGGTGCCGCGGGTTTCCGGGTTGCGCCAGAGCAGCAGGTTCCAGTGCACCGGCGTGATCCCCTCCACGGCGGGGTCGGCCATGGCCTGCACGAGCCGGCGCCTGGGAAAACCGGCCATGCTCACCGAGCTGCTGGAGCGCGGGCTGATCAGCACCAGGTCGGCGTCAAAGAGCCGGTGGATCGTGACGCTGGCATCGAACAGCCCGTCGCGAAAGCCCAGCTGCATGAACATCAGAATGCCCGCAAAGGCGATGCCAGCCAGGGCCACCAGCAACCGCACCGGCTGCCGCGTCAGCAGCAACCAGGCCAAGGGAATGCGCCGGCCCTGCCAGAGGCGTCCGAGCATCAGCGGCCGAGCCGGGCGATCACCTTCAGCCCGGTGAGATCGCGAACCCGCTGGCTGTCGGCAGCGTTGAGGGCCACCCGCACCTCCACCACGCGGGCGTCGGCGTCGCCGGTGGGATCGGTGGAGAGCACCGAGCGCTGCCGCACCTGGGGGCTGATCCGAATCACCTCTCCGCTCAAGTTGCCCTGAAAGCCGCCGTTCTCGCTGATCAAGGAAACGGCCTGGCCCAGGCGCACCCGGTTGATGTCGCTCTCGTAGACCTCCACCAGCGCCTGCATCCGATCGCTGGCTCCGAGTTCGAGCACGCCTTTGTCGGCTGGCCGCTCGCCCACGCGGGCATGAAGTTTCAACACCGTGCCGGCGATGGGCGCCCGCAGTTCGGTGAGCAGCAACTCCGCCCTGATCTTCTCCCGCTCAGCCCAGGCCTCGGTGCGGGCCCCCTGCAGCTCGAGCAGGTCGGTTTCGCGCGTGTCGAGCTCACCACTGGGAATGGCACCGGAGCGGCTCAGCTGGCGATAGCGGCCGATGTCGCGGGTCTGCACCTGCAAGCGGGTGTCGAGGTTGCGGATGCGGGCATCGAGCAACCGCTGCTGGGCCAGCAGGCTGGGTGCCGTGTCAAATCGGGCCAGGAGTTGGCCGCTCTGCACGCTGTCGCCCTCCTCCACCAGCAACTGCGTGATGCGAGGGCTGCCACCAATGCCACTCATCGGGGCGGCCAGCAGACGCACATCTCCGTCGGGTTCGAGCCGGCCCAGGGCGGCAACGGCCTCAAGTGGGCGGGGCGACTGGGCGGCAGGTGTGGCGGGGACGGGCGTTGCCCGTTGCTGGCGACTGACGGCCAGCCCCCCCAGCACAACCACCACAGCGGCACCTGCCAGCCACCAGAGCCGCGGCACCCGCTGAAGGGTCCGCTTCACGGAGCCGGCGGATCGTCGAACAGCAGTTCCTCGATGTAGCGGTCGGCCCAAGCGGGGTTGAAGGCTTTCTCCAGCACCCGGCGGGTCTTGTCGTTTTGTTTCTGATGCTTGCAATACCGGAGCTGCCCCTGCCAGCGCTCAACCGTAGCCGGATGGTCTGGGGCCTGAGGCTCGGCGACGGCGATGGCATCCGCCAGCACAGCCAGAACGCTGCTCACCTCATCGACAAAAGCCGTCTCCTCCTCGGGGCTGGTGGGGCGCACAAAACGGACAAAGGGCGAAAAGATCGATCCCCATCCAGGCAGCTCCCGCTCCTGGCTGTAGGAGGTGCGGGGGCGGGCGGCCAATGCAGCAGCAATGCCCACAGGCAGCTCCGGCAGCACCGGCGAGAGATCGACGATCGCGGCCGACACCCCGGCTGGACCCGCCACGATGTCGGCGCCAAAGACCGGCAGATCGAAGCGGGGGTCGGGGAACAGCACGCAATGCAGGATCTGCAGCCCCGCGCCGAGGCGCGCCCTTTCCAGGTGCAATTTGCGCAACCCTCGGCACTGGCGCAGCTCGTTGCGGATGAACAGGGCATCGCCATCGAGACTGCCGCTGATGGCCTCCAGCGCCGGATCCACGGCCAGGGGAGCCAGCTGGGGGAGGGTTTGCCACCACTGGCGCATCCGATCGGCCAGAGCGTCGACCAGTGGGTGGATACCGGAAGCCTGGCCGGATGCCTGAGGAGAAGCGGGGGCAGAACTCACGGCAGGGGGTGCAGCCAGCAGAATGCAGATCCTGCCACGCATCTGAGCCTTGACCCTGGCCCCGTCCGAGACCCTGTTGCCCGGTCTGGCCTCACCCAGCGATCACCCGCTAGCCAACGGCGCCAGCGTGGTGTACCTGCCCCTGCCCGACTCCCCCCTGGTCTGCCTCGACTTCTGGTGCCGGGCCGGCAGTGTGTTCGAGGCTCCCGGGGAGAGCGGCATGGCCCACTTCCTCGAGCACATGGTGTTCAAGGGCAGCGAGCGGTTGGGGCCGGGGGAATTCGACCTGCGCGTCGAAGCGATGGGCGGCAACAGCAATGCCGCCACCGGCTTCGATGACGTTCACTACCACGTCTTGATTCCACCGGAGGCCGCTGCCGACGCCCTGGATCTACTGCTGGATCTGGTGCTGCACCCGCGGCTGGACCACGACGCCTTTGTGATGGAGCGCCAGGTGGTGCTCGAAGAGCTGGCCCAAAGCGAAGACCAGCCCGATGAAATGGCCTTGCAGCAGTTGCTGCGGTTGGGCTGCCCTGGCCACGCCTACGGCGAACCGATCCTGGGCCAGCGGGAGCTGCTGCTGGCCCAAACGCCCGAGGCCATGGCCGGCTTTCACCAGCGTCTGTATGGCGCCAACCGCTGCGTGCTGGCCCTCAGCGGAGCCGTAGAACCCGCTGCCCTGGGCGATCGCCTGGAGCGCAGCGCCCTGGCCGACCTGCCGGCGGTGCTGGAACCCGCGCGCCGCCCTCCCCTGGCTGTACAACCCGGTGAGCACCGTCTGGAGCTGCCCCGGCTGGAATCAGCCCGCTTGCTGATGCTCTGGGGGCTGCCCCCCGCCGCCGATCTGCACGGTGTGATGGGTGCAGACCTGCTCACCACCGTGTTGGCCGAAGGACGCCGCAGCCGCCTGGTGGAGCGCCTGCGGGAGCAGCTCCGCATTGTGGAGAGTGTCGACCTGGATCTGCACGTGATGGAGTGCGGCAGCTTTGCCCTGCTGGAGGCGATCTGCGAACCCGACGAGCTGCCGGCGGTGCGCCAGGCCATTGCTGAGGTTTGGTCGAAACTGCAGCAGCAGGGGCTGCCGGAGCTGGAGTGGCAGCGGGCCCAGCGGCTGGTGGCGAACGGCTACCGCTTCGGTTTGGAGGCCGCCGGTGGCGTGGCCGGTCTGATCGGTAACAACCGGCTCTGGGGGCGGCGGCATGGGCTGGCCCAGCCCCTGGAGGACATCGAACGCTGGGATCGGCAGGAGCTGGTGCGGCGGGCGGTGCCCCTGCTCGATCCAGCGGCAGCCTGCATCCTTGAAGCGGTGCCGGCATGATCCAGTCCCCGTGGCCGACAGGCACTTGGCAGACCACGACCCTGGAGGGGGGCCTCCCCCTGGTGTGGCAACGGCGGCCAGGGCCAGCGATCGTGGCCTGCCGCCTCTGGATCCGCGGCGGTAGCAGTGGGGATCGTTTAGGCGAGCGGGGAGCAGCCCAGCTGCTGGCCGGGCTGCTCACACGCGGCTGCGGCGATTTCAACGCCGAAGCCCTGGCCGATCTGGTGGAAGGTCGGGGTGCAGCCTTGCGCTGTGAAGCCACGGAGGACAGCCTGGTGCTGAGCCTCAAGTGCGCCAGCAGCGATGCCCCCGAGCTGCTGCCCCTGCTGCTGTCCATGGCGCGGCAGCCCTGGCTCAGCAGCGACCAACTCGATCTCGAGCGCGGCCTCAACCTGCAGAGCCTGCAGCGCCAGCGGGAGGATCCCTTCCAGTTGGCCCACGACCAGCTGCGCCACCAGCTTTACGGGCAGGGGCCCTATGGGCACGACCCCCTGGGGGTGGAAGCGGAACTGGCCGCGATCGGCCGCGAGCAGATCCGGGATCTGGTGCCGGCCCTCGGCCACGACGGTGCCCTGCTCGTGGCCTGCGGCGATCTGGGGCCCGAACTGCCGGAGCTGCTCAATACCTGGCTGGCGCGCAGTCCCTGGATGACGGCCGCGCCCCTGCCGGGCCCAGGCCCGCAGGCGCCAGGCTGCAGCCAGCGCTTCACCAGCCTGGAGCAGGACACGGAGCAGTTGGTTCTGATGCTCGGCGCGGCCACTGTGCCCCTGGGGGATCCCGACGGACTGGCCCTGCGGCTGCTGCAGGCCCACCTCGGCATGGGGATGTCCAGCCGGCTGTTTGTGACGATGCGGGAGGAGCGCGGCCTGGCCTACGACGTGGGGGTGCACATGCCGGCGCGGCGGGGGTCGACCCCGTTCATTTGGCATCTGTCCAGCTCCGCGGAACGGGCCGCCGAAGCCACCACCTCCCTGCTCGACGAATGGGCTCGCATGCTGGAGCAGCCACTCAGCGAGGACGAACTCGCCTTAGCCAAAGCCAAATACCGCGGCCAAGACGCCATGGGACGGCAGACCTGCGGCCAGATCGCCGATCGCCAGGCCCTGGTGCTCGGCCATGGCTTGGGCTGGACCTACGTGCAGGACACCCTCGAACGGGCCCAGCAGCTCGACGCCCCAGCCCTGTTGGCCGCCGCCCAACGGCGACTGACCCAGCCGGCCCTGAGCCTCTGCGGACCGCCACTGGCCCTGGCTGCCGCCGAACAGGCTTGGCAGAGCCATGTCCTCAGCCGCTGATGACCCGCTGATCAGTCAGCTTTGGGGGGCTTCGGGGGCTGGAGCTGATCGGCCTCGATCAGAAAGGTGCCCCGCCGAAAGCGAACCGCCAGAAGGTTGCGCGCTTTGAGCGCCAGCACCTCACCCAGCTCCTCCGGATCCACGAGATCGGGGGGGCGCAGCATCGGCATGGGATCGGCCGTTTTCAGGTACTGCTGCCGTCCCTTGAGCAGGACGGCGTCGCCCACCGCAAAGGGCTGGGACTCGCGGGGCTCCGGGCTTGTGGCTTGGTCCATACCGGCAGGGGGGGCTGAAGGGAGCGGCCCTGGTGGCGCGACCCCCCAAAATGGTCGCAGACACGATGGGATCAGTTGCGGGCCCTAGCCACCTGGAGCGGCGCCATTGCCGGCCTGTTGCTGATCCTGGTGGGGGGACTGATTCAGGCCGCCGCTCCTCTGCCGTCTGCCGATGGGGCCTGGAACCTGACCACCCTGCCGATCACGCTGCAGGTGCCAGCGCTGCTGCTCACCGCTCTGGTGTGCGGGCCCCGCAGTGCCATTTTGGCGGCCGTGGCTTACCTCAGCCTGGGGCTGTTTCAGCTGCCGGTGTTCCACGGCGGTGGTGGTGCCGCCTACCTACTCGACCCCGGCTTCGGCTATCTGGCGGGCTTTCTTCCCGCCGGCTGGCTCACCGGCAAGCTGGCCCGCCAGCCAGGCATGAACGATCTGCTCAGCCTGCTTGGGGCCAGCGTGGTGGGCCTGGCGGTGCTGCAACTCTGTGGGATTGCCAACCTGCTGCTGGGCGCTCTCGCGGGGCGTTGGGGCCCCAACCTCGGCGTGCTGCTGCTCAGCTACAGCGTTGCTCCCCTGCTGCCGCAACTGCTGCTGTGCTGCGGCGTTGCCGTGGCGGCGCTGCTGTTGCGCCGGCTGCTGTTGGTGGAGCCATGAAACGGGCCCGTTCCCTGGCCTACGCCACCGCCAGCCTGGTGGTGCTGTTGGACCAACTCAGCAAGGCCTGGGCCGTGGCCCAGCTCTCCCCGTTTGGCACAACACCCCTCTGGCCGGGTCTGCTGGAGCTGCATCTCACCCGCAACACCGGCGCCGCCTTCAGCCTGTTCACGGGCCACCCCGAGCTCCTCGGCCTGGTGAGTCTGCTGGTGGCCCTGGGGGTGATCGTTTGGATTCAGCGGCAGGGCGCCCTGGTGCCTGTGCGCTGGTTGGGGGTGGGGCTCGTGCTGGGCGGCGCCATCGGCAATGGGTTGGATCGCTGGCGCCTGGGCTACGTCGTCGATTTTCTGGCCCTGGTGCCGATTGCCTTCCCGGTGTTCAATCTCGCCGATGTGGCGATCAACCTGGCGGTGCTCTGCTTCGCCATCGATCTGCTGGGGAGCCATGGCCAACCCCGCCCTTGAGGCCCTGCGCCGCCGCTGGCAGCGGTTCAGCCAGCCTGGCCAGGCCCAGCTGCGCATTCACCTGCCCGGCCAGGCCTCGCGCCTGCTGCCCCTTCACCCGGGCGCGTACAGCATCGGCCGCGACAGCGACTGCCAGATCTGCATCGACCACCAGGCGGTCAGCCGGCGCCATGGCCTGCTGGAACGGCGGGGCCCCCACTGGCTGCTGAGTGACCAGAACTCCACCAATGGACTGTGGTGGCAAGGCCGCCGCGTGCAGCAGCTGTTGTTGCGGGACGGCGACAGCCTCCGCTTTGGCCCCAGTCAGGAAGCGGGCCTACCCGAACTGGACTTTCAGATCCGACCTCTCCCCCAGCTGCAACGGTTGCTGCGGGGCGCCAGCTTGGCGATGGCGGTCGTGGCCGTTGGCGGGCTCGGCCTGCTGGGCCTCTCCGCGGTGCAAGCCCCGATCCGCGGCAGCCTGGCCACGGTGCGCGGTCCGCTGGTGATCTACGACCGCCAGGGCAAGCCCATCACCACGGCCGATGCCCTCGAACACCGAGAGCGCCAGGCCCTGCGCGACTACCCGGCGGTGCTGATCGATGCGCTGCTGGCCAGTGAGGACAGCCGCTTCTGGTGGCATCCGGGCGTGGACCCGGTGGGCACGGCGAGGGCCCTGGTGACCAACGTGCTCGGCGGCCGGGTGCTGGAGGGCGGCAGCACCCTCACCCAGCAGCTGGCCCGCAGCCTCTATCCCGACCAGGTGGGCCAGGGGGAAACCCTGGGCCGTAAGTGGCGGGAGCTGCTCGTTGCCCTGCAGTTGGAAGCCCGTTTCAGCAAGCGCGACCTGCTGCTGAGCTATCTCAACCGGGTGTATCTCGGCGTGGGCTGGGGCTTCGAAGATGCCTCGCGCCACTACTTTGGCAAGCCCGCCAGCCAACTGCAGCGCGAGGAAGCGGCCCTGCTGGTGGGGCTGTTGCCCTCCCCCAACGGCTACGACCCCTGTTTTGATCCCCAGGCGGCCCTGGAGGCCCGCAACGCCGTGCTCAGCAAGATGGGCGACACCGGACGCCTCACCGCCGACCAGGCCCGTAGTGCCCGCCGCAGCCCCATCCGTCTGTCACCCCAGGCCTGCCGCAGCAGCCCAGCCGAGCGCGGCGCGCCCTTCTACTCCGATCAGGTGCGCCGGGACCTCGATCAGCTGGTGGGCCGAGATGTGGGCGCCGAGGGCAACTTTCTGATTGACACCCACCTGGATCGCTCCCTGCAGGAGCAGGTGCAGCGGTTGTTGCGCCAGAGGCTCCAGGCCAGTGGTGGCCTGAAGGTGAGCGAGGGCGCTGTGGTGGTGCTCGATGCTCGCAACGGCGGCATCCTGGCCATAGCCGGGGGTCGGGATTACCGCCAGAGCCAGTTCAACCGGGCCTCCATGGCCCTGCGCCAGCCGGGCAGCACCTTCAAGTTGATCCCCTATCTGGTGGCTCTGGAGCGGGGTCTGCGCCCCGGAGACGGGATCAGCTGCGCCCCCTTCCGCTGGCGCGGCCAGAGCTTCGCCAGCGGGTGTGGCGGCTCCCTGAGTTTGGTGTCAGCCTTCGCGATCAGCAGCAACACAGCAGCCCTGCGGTTGGCCGAGCGCGTGGGCCTCGATGCGCTGGTGCAGAAGGCTCGCGATCTTGGCATCACCAGCCCACTGGCCGCCGTGCCGGGGCTGGCCCTCGGCCAGAGCGAGGTAACCCTGCTGGAGCTCACCGCCGCCTACGCCGCGATCGCCAACGACGGCATCTGGCATGCCCCCACCACGATCCGGCGCCTCACCGATGCGGAGGCCTGCAGCGGCCAAACGTCCAGCCAATGCCGTCAGACGAGTGCTGCCGGTGAGGGTTCAGCGGCTGGCCAGGCCCCTGCCCAGGCGGGCCGCCGCGTCACCACCCCAGCGACGGCCCAGGCGATGCAGCAGATGCTGCGGGCCGTCGTGCAACGCGGCACCGGTCAGATGGCGAGCCTGGGGGGCCAGGAGGGCGGCAAGACCGGCACCACCAATGAGAGCCGCGACCTGCTGTATGTGGGCTATGAGCCACAGCGTCACTGGGTGGTGGGCATCTGGCTCGGCAACGACGACAACAGCCCCACCCGCGCCAGCAGCGCCCTAGCCGCCAGCCTGTGGGGCGAGATCCTGCGCGCCTCCCGATCCTGATGCCTGGGTTTGATCGATGAAAACCCGCACCCGCCTGTGGTTGATCGCTGGGTTGGCCCTGCTGGCCCTGATCGCCGTGGGTGTGGTGCTGCAGGCGATCAACACCCTCTACCTGCAATTGAGTTGGTATCTGCCGTATTGGATCGTCCAGCCGGTGTTTTTTCTGGTCTTCGCCGGCCTGCTGCTACTGCTGGTGCAGCTGGCCTGGCCTTGGCTGCGGGCCGCGCTGGGGGCCAAGGCAGGCCCTGGCGCTGCGTCGCAGCTGCCACCTCCAGGCAACCGCCGCGAGGCCGCCGCCCAGAACCTGGCCGCCATCGATCAAACCCTCGACCGCGTGCGGGATGCGGTGGAGCGGGAAGCGCTGCGCCAAGAGCGGCAGCGCATGGCCGCCGAATTGGAGCGGGGCGACCTGGTGATCGTGCTGTTCGGCATCGGCTCCTCGGGCAAAACCTCGCTGATTCGTGCCCTGCTGCGGCAGCTGGTGGGCGAGGTGGGCGCCGCCATGGGCTCCACCACCGGCAGCCAGCGCTACCGCCTGCGCCTGCGTGGGCTGCAGCGGGCCGTGTGGCTGGTGGACACTCCAGGCATTCTCGAAGCCGGCGCGGCAGGGTTGGAGCGGGAACGGCTGGCCCGGGAGCAGGCCGGCAAGGCCGACCTGCTGCTGTTGGTGGTGGATGGCGATCTGCGTGCTGCCGAACTGGAGGTGTTTGAAGCCCTGGCCAGCCTCGGCAAGCGCCTGATGTTGGTGCTGAACAAGTGCGACCTGCGTGGCGAACAGGAGGAAACTCGGCTGCTGCAGCTGCTGCGCCAACGCACCCGCGGCCGCATCGCCGCCGAGGATGTGCTGCCGTCGAGCGCGGCTCCCCAGAGCGTGCCGATGCCCGGCGGCAGACCGCTCCAGCCCCCCGCTGAAGTGGAAGCGCTGTTGCGCCGAATCGCGGCGGTGCTCCATGCCGATGGCGAGGAGCTGATCGCCGACAACTTGTTGCTGCAGTGCCGCCAATTAAGCGAAGCCAGCCGCTCGCTGTTGGCCCGTCAGCGGCGCAGCGATAGCGAAGCCATCGTGGATCGCTACATGTGGATCGGCGCCGGGGTGCTGGCCGTCACGCCCCTGCCCGGGCTCGACCTGCTGGGCGCGGCGGCGGTCAATGCGCAGATGGTGGTGGAGATCGGCCGGATCTACGGCATCAGTCTCAGCCGCCAGAACGCCCAGGAGTTGGCCCTGTCCGTGGGGCGCACCATGGCCGGCCTCGGCCTGGTGAAAGGTGGGGTCAGCCTGCTGAGTGCGGCCTTGAGCCTGAATCTGCCGGCCCTGGTGGTGAGCCGGGCGATTCAGTCGGTCAGTGCAGCCTGGCTGACTCGGGTGGCAGGTCTCAGTTTTGTCACCTACTTCGAGCGCGACCAGGACTGGGGCGATGGCGGTGTGCAGGACGTGGTGCAGCAGCAGTACGACCTGAGCCGACGCGATGGGGCGCTGAGCCGCTTTCTCGAGGCAGCGTTCAGGCGGGTGGTGGAACCGCTGCAGACGAAGCAGCCGAGCTTGCCGCCCCGGCCTCCGGCCGAATAACGGCGCTGTCCACGAGGGCTTCCGGCGGCGGCGGCTGCAGCGGCCCGCGGCTGTCGAGCACCACGATCAGGGCCAGATACAGCACGCCGATCAGAATCGAGATCGCCCCGGTGAGAATCGCGACCCAACGCCCCCGGCCGGCGACGGGCGGGGATTCAGCAGAAGGATCGGTCATGGCAGCTCGTCCAAGCTGAGCTGCACCAGCCTGGCCAGGCTGTCGAGGTGGCTGCTGCGGGTGTGGGGATTGCCGAGCACGGCCTTGAGGTGGTGGCGGCCGGCATACCAAGGGCGCGAGAGCATCAGGTGCTCCTGCAGGAGCCGTTGGCGGGTGTGTTGGCTCCAGTGCTCGGCCGCTGCGGCATCCAAGCCGCGGGGTGTGAAGGCCAGCAGGTGGAATGATCCCCCGCGCAGCTGCAGGCGGCCGCTGGCCTCCAGCAGGGCCGCGAGCTGGCGGCGCCGCTGAATGGCCCCATCGAGCACCGCTTCAAGACCTTCTAAACCCAACTGGCGCAGACCAAGCCAGAGCTTGAGAATCTCGGCGGGGCGGGTGCCCTGCAAGCCCGTCTCACCACCGTGGCCGCCGCCCCAACTCGGCTCCATGTAGGGCAGGCCGGTGTGAAAGGCCTCCGCCAGGGATTGGGGTCTGGCCAGCAGCAACAGCGACGAGGTCTTGGTGATGCCCAGCAGTTTCTGGGGATTGATCGTGACGGAATCGGCCCGCTCCAGACCCGCCACCCGGAAGCGATGGCCGGCCACCAGGCCGAACACGGCGCCGATCGCTCCATCGACGTGAAGCCAAAGCTCACGTTTGCAGCAGATCTCGGCCAGGGGCAGGAGCGGATCGACGGCGCCCCGCACGGTGGTGCCCGCCGTGGCGACCACGGCGATCACCGGCGTTCCGGTTTGCGCCAGCTGATCGAGCTCCTGCTCGAGGGCCACCGGATCCAGGCGCCCCTCACGGTCCACCGGGATCGGGTGCAAGGCATGGGCCGGCAGGCCCATCACGGCCATCGCCTTGGCCAGGGAGACATGGGCATCGGCACTGGCCAGCACCACCGCATCGGCCTGCGTGGCCAGACCACGGCAGCGACGGGCCGTGACCAGGGCCATCAAGTTGGAGAGGGTGCCACCGCTCGCGGCCACGCCACCGCTGCCAGCCGGCAGGCCCAGCTGCTCCGCCAGCCAAGCCGTGAGACTGCGCTCCAGACGCGTCAGGCTGGGGGAGAGCTCTTCAGCCAACAGGTTGTTGTTGAGCCCAGCGCAGATCAGGTCGGCCGCCACCGATGCGGCCAACGGCGGCGGGTCGAGGTGGGCGAGGGCACCGGGGTGGTTGGGGTTGTAGGCGCCGTCCATCACCAGCTGCAGGTCGGCCAGCAGCGCAGCAGGGTCCAATCCCTCCAGGGAGGGCTCCACCCCCGGCAGCACGCTTAGCCCCGGCAGCGGCGAGCGCTGGGAGGCCGAGCCCAGCCAGCTGCAGAGCTGGCGGGATGCCTGCTCGAGAAACGCTTGCAGTTTCGGGTCGAGCTGCTCCGGACTGGCAAATGGCAGGGGCTGGCTCGCCCGCGGGGCAGGTGGCGCGCTTGCCAACGGGGAACGCTCGAATGGCTCCATTCTCACCTGCGGAGGTGGGCTACAAGGGAGTGGTCGCCGCTGCTGCTCAGGCGTTGGAGTCCCGCCAATCCCCAGCCCCCCAGCCCCTGCCGCAGCAGGCGCCGTTGTGGGCGCATGAGCAATGGATGCAGCGCCTGCTGCGCCACAGCGAGCGGGTGGGAGCCAGCGGGGAGATTCCTGTAGCGGCTGTGGTGCTGGATGAGGCGGGTCGCTGCATTGGCTGGGGCAGCAACCGACGCGAGGCCCAAGCCGATCCACTCGGCCATGCCGAGCTGGTGGCCCTGGGGCAGGCGGCACGCCTGCGGGGCGACTGGCGCTTCAACGGCTGCACCCTGCTGGTCAGCCTGGAGCCCTGCCCGATGTGTGCCGGTGCCCTGGTGCAGGCCCGCATGGGCACCGTGGTGTTTGGAGCACTGGACCCCAAGCGCGGAGCCCTGGGCAGTTGCCTCAACCTGGCCACCGCCGCCAGCGCCCATCACCACATGCGGGTGATTGGCGGGGTGTTGGGGGAACCGGCTGGGCTTCAGCTGGCCGCTTGGTTCAGACAGCGACGGCAGCAGGGGCAGCGGCGGGACGGAAAGCCGGCAGCTCGGTTTCGAACAGATTGAGCAGCTGATCGACGTTTTCAGGCTGGCTGTTGTAACCCATCAGCCCAATGCGCCACACCTTGCCCGCCAGGGCGCCGAGGCCGCCGCCCACTTCGATGCCGTGCTGGTTGAGCAGGTGCAGGGTGAAGGCCTTGCCGTCGACACCCTCCGGAATCCTCACCGTGGTGAGGGTGGGCAGGCGCAGGTGTTCGGGGGCATGGAGCTCGAGGCCGAGACGCTCCAGCCCAGCCCAGAGACGCTCGGCGTTGCTGCGGTGGCGGGCCCAGGCCGCTTCGAGTCCCTCGTCGGCCAGCAGGCGCAGGGCCTCGCGCATGCCGAAATTCATGTTCACCGGAGCGGTGTGGTGATACACCCGGTCGCTGCCCCAATACTGGTTGAGCAGGGTGACATCGAGGTACCAGTTGGGCACCTTGCCCTGGCGCGCCATCATCTTGGCCTCGGCCCGGGGACCCATGGTGAAGGGGCCGAGACCCGGAGGGCAGCTCAGCCCCTTCTGGCTGCAGCTGTAGGCGAGATCCACCTTCCAGGCATCGAGGTAGAGGGGCACCGCACCCAGGGAGGTGACCGTATCGAGCAGCAGCAGGCAGTCGTGCTGGCGGCAGAGATCGCCGATCCCGTCCATGGGCTGGCAGATGCCGGTGGAGGTTTCGGCGTGCACGATCGCCAGGATCTTGGGCTTGTGGGCGGCCACGGCCTCCTCGAGCTCGGCCAGGCTGAAGGCCTCGCCCCAGGGTTTCTCGATCGTGACGACATTGGCCCGGTAGCGGCCAGCCATGTCGGCCAGGCGCAGCCCGAAATAGCCCTTGATGGCCACCAACACGGTGTCGCCGGGCTCAATCGTGTTGGCCAGGGTGGCTTCCATGGCCGCACTGCCGGTGCCGCTCATGGGGATGGTGAGGCGGTTGTCGGTTTGCCAGGCGTACCGCAGCAGCTCCTGCACCTCACCCATCAGCTCCACGTAGAGCGGATCGAGGTGTCCAATCGGGGTGCGGGCCAGGGCCTGGAGCACGGTGGGGTGGGCGTTGGAGGGCCCAGGACCGAGCAGCAGGCGGTTTGGCGTGGCGATGGGACCCAGCGTGCGGCGGTGGGCAGAATTGACGGGGGGCAGCACGGGGAGGGAAACCAAAACCAAATGGACAGATCAGCCGAGCCTAAGCAGCGACGAACGGCCTAGCGAGCACGCACGTTTGTGGCGCCAAGCCCACGACAGAGATGCTCGAAGGGCACTCGCACCACGCCGGTGGCGGTTACTCCTGAATCCAGCAACATCTCGCACACCACATCGGCCATCAGGGCGATGCTGCGCACGGTGGGGCCGGTGGGGACGCCCAGGCTCTTGTAGGTGTCGTCCAGGCCGTTGAGCACCCGCTCGTTGAGAATCGATGCGTCGTCAGCGATGAGGGCGTAGCTGGCGTAACGCAGGAAGTAGTCCATGTCGCGCAGGCAGGCCGAGAGCCGCCGCGTGGTGTAGGCATTGCCGCCCGGCAGGATCAGTTCGGGATCCGCCAGCCAGAGGCGCTGGGCCGCTTCCCGCACGATCGCCGCCGCTTCCCGGTTGATCAGTTCCACGGCCGCGAGACGCACCTCCGCCTCGGAGTAGTAGACCGAGATCCGGTCAATCGCGTCCCGGTCCAGATAGCGGCCGAGCTGGTCGTAACGGCCAATCAGACCAGTGATGGCATCGCGCATGGCGGGATCGAATCGACGCACCTGCACCGGAACGTAGCACTCACATTTGGCCAAATCCCAGGCCAGGGGCGCGTTTTGGTGAAGTTGACAGAAACGGTTACGCAAGCTCTGCACGCCATTTGGTTACAAGCGCTACACAGCGGCACCAGGGTGATCCGTACGGTCCCGCCACGCCGCGACCAGGGCGGCACCCACCCTTTTGTTCGTCATGGCCAAAACAGCCCAAGAGGTCCTTCGTCAGATCAAAGACGAGGGCATCGAGCTGATCGACCTCAAATTTGTCGACCTGCACGGCAAATGGCAGCACCTGACGGTCTGCAACGACCTGATTGATGAAGTCGCCTTCAGCGAAGGTGTGGCCTTCGACGGCTCCTCGATCCGCGGCTGGAAGGCGATCAACGAATCGGACATGGCGATGGTGCCGGATCCGAACACCGCCTGGATCGACCCCTTCTACAGCCACAAAACCCTCAGCCTGATCTGCTCGATCCAGGAGCCCCGCAGCGGGCAGCCCTATGCCCGCTGCCCCCGCGCTCTGGCTCAGAAGGCGCTCAATTACCTCGGCTCCACCGGCATCGCCGACACCGCCTACTTCGGCCCAGAGCCTGAGTTCTTCGTCTTCGACGATGTGCGCTACACCTCCGGTAGTGGCAGCAGCTTCTACAGCGTCGATTCGATCGAAGCCCCCTGGAACACCCCCCGGCTCGAGGAAGGCGGCAACCTGGCCTACAAGATCCAGCTGAAGGAGGGCTACTTTCCGGTGTCGCCCAACGACACCCTTCAGGACATGCGCACCGAAATGTTGCTGACCATGGGCAGCCTGGGTGTGCCGATCGAGAAGCAGCACCACGAAGTGGCCACGGCCCAGCATGAACTAGGGATCAAGTTTGCCGAGCTGATCAGCGCGGCCGACAACGTGATGATCTACAAATATGTGGTGCGCAACGTCGCCAAGAAGTACGGCAAGACGGCCACCTTCATGCCCAAGCCGGTGTTTGCCGACAACGGCAGCGGCATGCACGTGCACCAGAGCCTCTGGAAGGGCGGCAACCCGCTGTTCTTCGGTGAAGGCACCTACGCCAACCTCTCGCAAACCGCCCGCTGGTACATCGGTGGCCTGCTCAAGCACGCCCCCAGCTTCCTGGCTTTCACCAACCCCACCACCAACAGCTACAAGCGTTTGGTGCCGGGCTTCGAAGCTCCGGTCAACCTGGTGTATTCCCAGGGCAACCGCTCCGCGGCTGTGCGCATCCCGCTCACCGGACCCAGTCCAAAGGCCAAGCGTCTGGAGTTCCGCTCTGGCGATGCCCTCTCGAACCCCTACTTGGGCTTTGCCGCCATGCTGATGGCTGGCATCGACGGCATCAAAAACCAGATCGATCCAGGCGATGGCACCGACGTCGATCTATTTGAGCTCTCGGCGGAGGAGTTGGCCAAGATCTCCACCGTGCCCGCCTCCCTCAACGGGGCCCTCGAAGCTCTCGATGCCGACAAGGACTACCTGCTGGCCGGCGGCGTCTTCACCGAAGACTTCATCAACAACTGGATCGCCCTTAAATACGAGGAGGTGCAGCAGCTGCGCCAGCGGCCCCACCCCCACGAGTTCGTGATGTATTACGACGCCTGATCGAGGCTCTCCCGCAACGCGCTCAACCCCAGAGCCCCGGCCCTTTGGCTGGGGCTTTTTTGATGCTGGAAGTGGATCTGCCAACTCCAAAGACAAATCGGCAAACCCGCCTAACAAGCGCTGTAAACGACGGGGTATGCCTGGATCGCTCCTTCCCACCAGATCGTCGCTGCTCGCGCTCGCCAGGGCAATCGGCTGGAATGGCAGAACGCGATTGCCCAGCCATGCCCGATCAGCTCACCAAGCTGGCCTACCAAACCATGCAGCAGGGCAAGGCTTTGCTGGGCTTGACCCACAAGGAGGTGAGCACCCGACTCATGGGGTTGCTGGCCCCGGATGGCAGCCCGAAAACTGTGCCGGTGCCGCCGGAATTGATGGGCCGGCTCAAGCAGTCGATGGACGCCCTACACGAGCGAGATTGGCAGGAGGCGGAGCAAGGTCTGTATCCAGCGTCGTTGCTGTTCGATGCCCCCTGGCTCGACTGGGCCAGCCGCTACCCGCTGGTGTGGCTGGACATGCCCAGCACCTGGACCCGCCGCAGCGAGCGCAACGTGCGTGATCTGCCCGAGGATGTGGACCCGGCCGCCTACCCCGACTATTACCTCCAGAACTTTCACCACCAGACCGACGGCTACCTGAGCGACCACTCCGCCGCCCTCTACGACCTGCAGGTGGAGATCCTGTTCAACGGCACCGCCGATCCGATGCGGCGGCGGGTGCTGGCTCCCCTGCTGCGGGGCATCAAGGCCTTTGCGGAACGGCCCGCCAGCCAGATCCGGGTGCTGGATGTGGCCACCGGCACCGGCCGCACCCTGCGCCAGATCCGGGCCGCCCTCCCCCAGGCACAGCTGGTGGGCGTAGATCTCTCCACGGCGTACCTGCGCCAGGCCAATAAATGGCTCAGTCAGTTGGCGGGCGAGCTGCCCCAGCTTGTGCAGGGCAATGGTGAAAGCATGCCGTTCGCGGAGGCCACGTTCCAGGGCCTGACCTGCGTGTTCCTGTTTCACGAGCTACCAGGAGACGCTCGCCAAGCGGTGATCGATGAGGCCTACCGCGTGCTCGAGCCCGGTGGCGTGATGGTGCTGGCCGACTCGGTGCAGCTGGCCGATTCCCCCCAATTCAGCGCCGCGATGGAAAACTTCCGGCGCGTGTTCCACGAGCCCTACTACCGCGACTACATCAGCGACGACATCGACGGCCGCATGCGCAAGGCAGGATTTGAAGCCGTCGCCGCCGAATCCCACTTCATGACGCGGATCTGGACAGCGCGTAAACCGCGTTAACGCTTCAGCCACCAGGCCAGCAGCAATCCGGCGGTCGCCCAGCGCAGCCCACGCCAGAACAACACCTCCACCCGGTTCGGGGGTGCCAAAGGCTCCGGCAACGGATCCAGCAGGCGCTGGGTGAGGGCCAGGCGCTGGCGCTGGCGCCGCTGGGTCACCCCCGAGCTGTGGCGCGTCAGCGAGGCCTGGGTGAACAGGCCGTCCAGGAGGTGCAGCAGCCGGATCGGCTGGCGAACCAGGTGGTGGCCCAGGGGTCGGCTCGGCATGGCCAGCTCACAGCAGCGCAGCAGTGGCATCAGGATGGGGCCTGCCGTGAACAAACGTCCAGTGCCCACCCTGCCGCCCAAGCCATCCCGGTGCTGGCCTGAGGGAGCCCTGGATCAGGCCGTGGCCCTTCAACGCCAACTGGCCATCGGCGATCGCGATTGGCACGCCCTCAAGGCCCAGCGGCCCCGACGGGGAGCGGAGCAGCTGGCTGCTGCCCTGGTGCTCCTGCTGGGCGGCGATGATCCCGGCGCCCCCCAGGCCAGTGCCGCCCGCCAGCAGGCCATCGAACTGGTGGAACACGGGCTGGGCTGGTTGCGGGGGGAGCTCAGCGACCCCGGTTGCCCCAGCCACCGACCGGCGACAGCACCACAGCCCGCTGGCGACTGACGGCCAGTTGCAGCCGGTTCCCGCGGCTGCTCCAGCGCACGTCGTCAAAACAGGTGTGGATCAAGAAGAGGCCCCGTCCGCCGGTGGCATCGAGCTGTTCCGGCAGGGACGTGGTGCGAGCATCCGGGGGCAGCCCCGGCCCTTCATCCTGCACCTGCCACACCAACCAGCGCGGGGTTTCAATGCGCCGCACCCGCAGGCACTTGGCCGGATCGCAACCATTGCCATGGCGCACGGCGTTGACCAGCGCCTCCTGGAGGCCCAGCTGCACCTGGCTTTGAAGCTGCAGGCAGCGGATCGGCTCAATCAGCAGCTCCAGCAGCGGAGCGAGCTGCAGGGTGGAAGGCGTGATGAAATCTGACCAGCGCAGCGCCATCCGGCTGGGATCCGCAGGAGCCGATTCGACCCTACGCCGCTGCCGGCACCCGCGCTCAGGCGTTGATGCGCTGTTGCAGAGCGGGATGGTTGAGCAGGGCATCCATCAACCGCACCCCGCGCAGCTGGTTCACCAGGGGCATGTGCCCCTCGGGCGCATCAATGGACCACTGGAAGGAGCCTGGGTAGCGGGTCCACCTGCCCCCATCCTTCCAGGCCAACTTGGGCCAAAGCAGCTCCCAGCGGGCGTTGCAGCTGCGCAGCAGTCGCCCCTGCACCGAAAACCCGAAACGCCCGCGCGAAAAACACACCCAGAGGCGATCCAGGCTGTCGAGATCGGCCGACGGCATCGGCGGCACCTCGCTGTAATACACATAGCCCCGGCGCACCGCATCCGGCCCGGCCAGCTCCCGGAGCAGGGCACTGGTGATCCGATCGGCCTCCTCGAACTGTTGGGCCATCAAGGCCTGTTGCAGCGGCGCGTAGTCGAGTCCCCGTGCCGACACCGTGGCCAGCCAGCCCTCGGGATACCGAGCCAGGAACGCGTCCCGCAGGGCGTCGCTCTCGTCGAGCAACAACTGGATCAGGAAGCCGGCGGCCCAGTCGTCACCAGTGGCGTCGAGGCCAGCCAGGTGGTCGGCGAGGAGCGGCCGCAGGGCCTGCCTCTGCTCATGCAGGGCGGCCAGCAGGGCCCGACGCTGTCGGGGATTGCTGCTCTGAAAGCGCTCAAGCAGAGACTCGGGGCTGGCGCTAGTGGTGGCGGTGACCGGAGGACCGAAAAGCATGGAAGGGGTCGGAGCCTGAAGCGGAACCAGCGTGGGCCCACTATGTCAGCAGAGATCCACAACAACGATGCCGGGCGCCAGCCCCCCCCTCACCGTGGCCGCTTTCCTGGCAGCAGGCGGACCCATCGTCGATGTACGCAGTCCCCAGGAATTTGCCCAGGGCCACATCCCTGGCGCCCACAACCTCCCCCTGTTCAGCGATGACGAGAGGGCCCAGGTCGGCACCTGCTACAAGCACGAGGGCCGCCCTGCGGCAATCCAGCTGGGGCTGGAGCTGGTGGGTCCCAAGTTGGCAGCGCTGGGCCAGGAGCTGCGTCGTCTGGGTCAGCACAACACACCCCTGCGGATTCACTGCTGGCGAGGCGGCATGCGCTCCGGCAGCGTCGCCTGGCTGGCCAGCACCCTGGAGTTGCCGGTGCAGCTGCTTGAGGGTGGCTACAAGGCCTATCGCCGCTGGGTGCTGGACAGCTTCGAGCGACCCTGGCCGCTGCTGGTGCTGGGCGGACGCACCGGCACCGGCAAGACCGATCTGCTGCTGGCGCTGCGGCGTCAGGGAGCAGCCGTGGTGGATCTGGAGGGCCTTGCCCACCACCGAGGCAGCAGTTTTGGCGGCTTGGGGCTGCCGGCCCAACCCAGTAGCGAGCACTACGAAAATCGCCTTGCGGCCAGCCTGCAGGAGCTCGAAGGCCAGGCGCCGATCTGGGTGGAGGCGGAAAGCGCCCAGGTTGGCCGCTGCCGGATCCCCGCCGGCCTGTGGCGCCAGATGGGGGAGGCACCCGCAATCGAAATCCTGCGCCCGCTGGCGGAGCGGGTTGACCAGCTCGTGGCGGTGTATGGCAGCCAGGGGCAGGAGGCCCTGCGCCAGGCCACCGAACGAATCGCCCGGCGGCTGGGTCCCCAGCGCACCGCCACGGCGCTGGAGGCGATCGACCGCTGCGACTGGGCCGGCGCCTGCGTGCAGATGCTCGACTACTACGACCGCTGCTACGACCACGAGTTGAGCCGCCGGGACAGCCCGGTGCTCACCAGCGTTGACCTGGCGGGAATCGCTGGCGATGCCGCCGCCAGCCGGCTGCTGCAGGAGGCAGCGGACCGCAGTGTTGCAACTGCGGCCCTCTCAGGGGCCGGCTCCTAGGATTGATTTTTGTCCCCGCTTGCCATGGGCGCCGCCATTCAGTTCTTCCGCGGGGTGGATGAGCCGGTCGTGCCCGATATCCGCCTGACCCGCTCCCGCGATGGCCGCACCGGCCAGGCCCTGTTCGTGTTCGAAGAGCCCGATGCCCTCGCCCCCGAGAGCATGGGCGACATCACCGGAATGTTTCTGGTGGATGAGGAGGGCGAGCTGGTGACCCGCGAGGTCAAGGCCCGCTTTGTCAATGGCAAGGCCAGCGCCCTCGAGTGCACCTACACCTGGAAGAGCACCGAAGACTTCGAGCGCTTCATGCGCTTTGCCCAGCGTTACGCCGACAGTCACGAACTCGGTTTCTCGAACAACCAGGGCGAAGATCAGGCGGAGCAGGACGAGGCCTGATCCCTTGAAATTTGGCCAATGGCTGGGGCTATTGGCGCTGGTGGCAGCCCTGGTGCTGCTCTGGAACCTGCGCCAGAGCCTGATGCATCTGTTCGCCGCCGTGGTCTTGGCGATGGCGCTCTGCACCCTGGTGGGTGCCATCCAGACCCGCCTGGGCTGCTCCCGTGCGGTTGCTCTGTTGCTCAGCCTGGGCACGGTGACCCTGGTGCTGGCGGTGGTGGCCACGGCAGTGATTCCTCCGTTCGTCGACCAGTTCGGCCAGCTGCTGAGCAAATTGCCGGCAGCCGCCGAAACCCTGTTGGAGCTCCTGCGTGGTGGCCTGGCTGGGGTGAGTCAGATGCTGTACGGCACCCGTGAAGGGGGATTGTCGTGGCTGCGCAATGGCCTGATCGGCGGAAGCGAAGCATCCAGCTGGTTGTCTTCTGGCCTTGGCGGCAGCCTGGGGTCCGGTGCCCTGCGGCTGGTGGGGCTGGCAGGCGGCTTGGGCAGCGGCTTGCTGCAAACCCTGTTTGTGTTTGCCGTGGCCCTGATGGTGGCGGTGCAACCCGTCGCCTATCGCGAGGTGGCCGTATTGCTGGTGCCCTCGTTTTATCGGCGCCGTTTCCGCCAGGTGCTGGTGCAGTGCGGGGAGGCCCTGAGTGGCTGGATGGTGGGGGTGCTGATCAGCTCCCTGTGTGTGGGCATCCTGGCGGCCATCGGCCTGAGCCTGCTGGGTGTGAAGTTGGTGGCCGCTAATGCGCTGCTGGCGGGATTGCTCAACATCATTCCCAACGTGGGTCCAACCCTCAGCACCATCTTTCCGATGTCTGTCGCTCTGCTCGATGCCCCGTGGAAAGCGGCAGCGGTGCTGGTGCTCTACATCGCCGTCCAAAACCTCGAGAGCTACCTGATCACTCCGTCAGTGATGCACCACCAGCTGCGGCTTCTGCCCGGCCTCACCCTCACGGCCCAGCTGCTGTTCACGGTGGTGTTCGGCCCCCTGGGCCTGCTGCTCGCCCTGCCCCTGGCGGTGTGTCTGCAGGTGATCGTGCGCGACCTGCTGATCCACGACATCCTGGATCCATGGAAACGCCAACGGCTGGCACCCTGACCCCATGAACGGCCGCACGGTGCTGGGGGCTCTGGCCCTGATCGTGCTGGGTTTGCTCAGCTGGGAATTGCGCTGGGTGCTGCTCGTGCTGTTTGGTGCGGTGGTGCTGGCCGTGGCCCTCGATGTGCCCATCACACTTCTGCGGCGCCTGTTGCCGTTGAACCGGCCCACCGCCCTGGTGATGGTGCTGGTAGCCCTGGTGCTGGTGGGTGGGCTGCTGGGCCAACTACTGCTGCCGGAACTGCTGCAGCAGATCAGCCAACTCTCGGAGCTGCTGCCCGCCCTGGCCCAGCGCCTGGCCGACCTGGCTCGCCAGGTGCGTTGGCTTCCCGATCTCGAACGCCAGCTGATGGAGCTAGGCACATGGGATCGCCTGCAACCCCTTGGCTCCCAGCTGCTGGGGTTAGCCGGCGGTGCCGCCAACACAACGATCCAATTGCTGCTGATGGCCCTGTTGGCCATCCTGCTGGCGCTTGATCCGCGCAGTCACCAGAAGGTGGTGGTGGCGCTGACGCCGAGTTTTTGGCGGCTCCAGATGGGCCACCTGCTGGGCGAATCCCGCCAAGCCCTGGGGGGCTGGCTGGCCGGCATGACCCTCTCAGCCGTGAGTGTGTTTCTGCTCACCTGGGCGGGGCTGGCGCTGCTGAAGGTGCCCCTGGCCCTGCTGAGCGCCCTGCTCTGCGGCCTGCTCACCTTCGTTCCCACCATCGGCCCCACCGCCGCCACCCTGCTGCCCCTGGCCCTGGCCCTGCTGGTGTCGCCGGCAAAGATGGTTCAGGTCCTGGTGTTGCGCCTGGTGCTTCAGAACGCCGAAGCCTTTCTGCTCACACCGCTGCTGCTGCGTCGCACGGTGAATCTGCTGCCCACCGTGGCCCTCACCGCCCAGCTGTGCCTCGGGGCCCTGCTCGGATTGCCCGGGGTGTTGCTGGCCCTGCCCCTGGTGGTGGTGCTGCAGGTGCTTAGCGAAGAAGTGCTGGTGAAGGAGGTGATGGATCGCTGGACCTAGATCACCCGCGGTAGCGCTGCAGGAGCGAGGGCAGGAGCAACAACACCGCCACCGCCAGCGGATGGCTGCGGATCGCCGCCCCCAACCCTGCCAACGTGAAGTGATCCACGAGCAACAGCAACTCAACCCGCAGATCCAGCAGGGCGAGAAGACCCAGCGATACGGGGACCATGGCCCAGCCAAGCCCACGCTTGGGGCGGCCAGCGCGGCGGCGGCCGGCGGAGCCGGAAGAGCCAGAAGCGGGTGAACGATCAGCGACGGGACAACACGGGGAGCAGGGTGGGTGCCACCCCGATGCTGGACCAGGCGCCGACGAGGATGCCGAAACTCAGGGCAATCGCGAACCAATACAGGGTGCTGCCTCCAAAGAAGATCAAGGCGATCAGGGGCAGCAAGGTGGTGAGGGAGGTGTAAACAGAGCGGGTGAGCGTGCTGATCACGGCCTCATCGGCCTGATCCGCCAGGGGGAGGTCCTTGAGCTGGTTCCGCTTCTCACGGATCCGATCAAAGATCACCACCGTGTCATTCACGGAATAGCCGGCAATGGTGAGCAAGGCCACGGCAAACAGACTGTTCACCTCCACCCCGGCCAGCAGCCCGAGCCAGGCAAACAGACCACAGGTGATCAGCACATCGTGGGCCAGGCACAACAGGGCCAGGGCGGCGTAGATGCGGTCGTAACGAAAGCTGATGTAGAGGGAAATGCCCACAAAGCTCACCAGCAGCGACACCAAACTGGCCTGGAGCAACTGGGAGCCCAGCGTGGGGCCGATCGTGTCGATGGACAGCCCACCCGGCACCGTGTCTCCCACCTGATCCTGGAGCGCCTGCAGCACCACCTGGGCCTGATCCGGACTGAGGCTGGGGGTGCGCGCCACCAGGGAGCGGCCGCCATCCAGCAGCTGAACAGAAGCCCCAGCCAATGCAGGGGCTGGATTGGCGCCATCAGCAGGCAGCTTCAGGGCAGCGAGGGAGCGCTGCAGGCTGGAAACCGTCAGGGGGGGGCAAGCGGACTCGCAGCGCCGCTCGAGTTGGATCTGGGTACCTCCGGTGAAATCCAGACCCGGGCGCAGTGGGGCCCGGATCGACGGAGAGCTCCAGCTGAGAGCCATTCCGAGGATGCTCAACACCAAAGCTCCCAGCGACAGCAGCCAGAGACGGCGGCGATGACGGTTGACGCGGAAGGCGAACATCGGCCGGCTGGTGGAGGAAGGGGCAGGGATAGGGGACATGGTCAACTCAAGCCACCCGCTCAGGGCGCTGAGCCAGCGGAAGGAAGTAATCGATCCGGCGCAGGGCTGGATAGCTCATCAGCACCCGTAACAACGTGCGGGTGCAGGTGAGGGCACTGAACAGGCTCAGCAAGACGCCGATGCCAAGGGTGACCGCAAAGCCTTTGACAAAACCGGTGCCCAGAGCGAAGAGGGCGATGCAGCTGATCAAGGTCGTGACCTGTCCATCCACGATGGATGAAAAGGCGAGCGAAAAGCCCGTGTCGATGGACCGGATCAAGGTGTTGCCCTCGCGCAACTCTTCCTTGATCCGCTCGAAAATCAACACGTTGGCGTCTACTGCCATGCCGAGCGACAGGATGAAACCAGCAATGCCCGGCAGGGTCATGGTGACGGGGATCAGGGCATAGGCGGCCAGATTGAACAGGCCATAAAGGGAGAGAGCGACCACCGCGACGACGCCAGCCAGTCGGTAGACCACCACCATGAACACCGCCACCAGCAACAGGCCGGTGAGGGCCGCCAGCAGGCTGGTGCGGATGTTTTCGGCTCCGAGGGAGGGGCCAATCGTGCGCACCTCCAGAATTTTCACGGGCAGGGGCAGGGAGCCGCCGCGTAGCTGCACCTCCAGATCACGGGCTTCTTCAGCACTGAAATTGCCGGTGATGCTGGCGGAGCCACCGGTGATGCCGGCCGCTTGGAACTCAGGGCCCACGCTGGCCTCGCTGATCGAGCGCCCGTCGAGCACGATCCCCAGCAGGCGCCCTGTTCCGGCAATCGACTGGGTGAGCTGGGCAAACTTGTCACCCCCCTCCTTGTTGAAACTGAGGGTCACATCCCAGCCGGAGCCGCTCTGTTGCTGCTGGCGGCCAGCGGTCACGAGATCCTTGCCACTGAGGCTGGCCGGCTCATAGAGAGCCACGATGTCAGCGTTAATGCGCTGGAGATCGGCCTGCACCTGATCGCGGTCGGCCTGCTTGGGTTCGGTCTGATTGGGTTCGGGGTCGGGATCGCTCTGGCTGGGCTGGCCCAGGCGTATCAGCAGGGCCGTGGCCTGACGCTTGAGGGTGAGCAGCTCCTGCATGCGCTGCTCCGTTCCCGGTTTCTGAGCCCGAAACTCCAACAGGGCCGTGGTGCCGAGCACGGTGGCCGCGCGGGTGGGGTCCTGTTCGCCGGGCAGCTGCAACACCAACTGGTCGTCGCCGACGGTTTGCAGCGTCGACTCAGCCACGCCCAAACCATTGATGCGGCGATCGAGCACATCCTTGACGGCGTCGAGCTGCTCTTTGCGAACGGTGGTGATGGCACCGGCAGGCTGCACCTGCAGGGTCAGCTGGCTGCCACCACGAAGATCCAGACCGAGCCGCTGCCCCAGCGGGGTGATGGGGGTGTTCCAACTGAACAGCAGGGCTCCGGCCGCGATGGCCAGGGCAAGGATCAGGGCAAACCACCCCTGTTGGCGGGCCATCTCAGATCTGGCCCGCGAGCAGTTGCTGGGCCGCGGCGACGATTTGGTGGGGCTGAATGATCGTGAGGTTTTCTAGGGCGCCGTTGTAGGGCGTGGGGATGTCCTGGGACGACAAACGAATCGGCCGCGCATCGAGCTCGTCAAAGCAATGCTCGGTGATCAGAGCAATGAGCTCAGCACCGATGCCGCCGGTCTTCATGCACTCCTCCACCACAATCACCTTGTGGGTTTTGCTGATCGAGCGGGTGATCGTGTCCATGTCGAAGGGCTTGAGGCTGATCAGATCAATCAGCTCCACGCTCACCCCATCCTTCTCCAGCTGCTCCACAGCCTTGAGGCAGTGGTGGCGCATGCGGGAATAGGTGAGGATCGTCACATCGCTGCCCTCGCGCACCACTTCCGCCTGATCCAGGGCGCAGATGTAGTCGCCTTCGGGGATATCTTCCGAGAGGTTGTACAGCAGCACATGCTCAAAAAAGAGCACGGGGTTGTTGTCGCGGATCGCCGCCTTCATCAACCCCTTGGCATTGGTGGGGGTGCTCACCGCCACGATCTTGATGCCGGGCACCGCGTGGAAATAGGCCTCAAGGCGCTGGCTGTGCTCCGCCCCCAGCTGACGACCGACACCACCGGGGCCACGCACCACGGTGGGGATGGTGTAGTTGCCGCCACTGGTGTAACGCAGCATCCCCATGTTGTTGGAGATCTGGTTGAAGGCCAACAGCAGGAAACCCATGTTCATGCCCTCCACGATCGGGCGCAGGCCCGTCATGGCAGCACCCACGGCCATGCCGGTGAAGGCGTTCTCGGCGATCGGGGTGTCCAGCACCCGCAGTTCGCCGTACTTCTCGTAGAGGTCTTTGGTGACCTTGTAGGAGCCCCCGTATTGGCCGACGTCCTCGCCCATCACGCAGACGTGGGGATCGCGGGCCATCTCTTCATCGATGGCCTCGCGTAGGGCGTTGAAGAGAAGCGTCTCTGCCACGGCGGGAAGGCGATTCCGGCACTGGACCGGTGGTGCCGCCAACTTATCTCAGCCGCCAGCGGCAGCCGTGGCCTCAGCCCCCGGCGGCGAACGTGGAGAGCAGCAGCACCGACAGCAGCATGCCGGGTAGCAACAGCGTCACCAGCAGACCGAGGTCGTGGGGGGTCATAGGACGGCGCCAATGCCTGGAGGTTAGGGCGTCTTACCCGACTCCACCGGGGCTGATCCTGAACCGGACACCAGGCTGCGCACGAACACCAGGGCCAAGCCAATGGCGATGAAGGCAAAGCTGAAGGTGGCCAGGAAGGCCATGCCCACAATCAGGGTCTTGAGGGCGGTGGCGATGCTCTGGGCAATGGCAGAGCTGTAGCTGGGCGGGTGCAGGGCGTAGTAGGTCACCATCCGCCGGCTCAAGCCCAGGGCCAACCAGGCCAGCAGCCCAGCGGTGAGCGAACCGGACAGGAAGCTCAGGGGGCCCTTGCGGGGAGCCGCATCCGGCTCGGTCGGGGGATTGGGGTCGCTCACGCCTCCAGGCTGACACCTCGGTTGCTGAAGCCACAACACCAGGCCTCAAAGCCCGCCTGCTCCAGCTGGGACGCCAGGCCGGTGTGGGCCGCTTCCGCCTCGGCGAGGCTGGTGAAGAGGGCAAACAGGCTCGGGCCCGATCCGCTCATGGCCACCGCCAGCGGGCCTTCGGCCTGGCGAAGCAGAGCCAGGCCCTGCCGCACACATTCCACCTCCGGTTCCACCACGGCCTGCAGGTCATTGCGCAGCGCGGGCGGGGCAGCACCCTGATGCAGGGCCTGCAGCAGTGGCCCCTGGCGCAACGCCTGACGACGTTGCGCAAAGTCGTCCTCGCCCTGGAGGTAAAAGTCGCCCCGCATCGCTTTGCAGCGGCCGTAGGCCCAGGGGGTGCTGACACTGACCTCAGGGTGCTTGATCAACAGCACCGACAAACCCAGGGGCTCCGCCCGCTCCACCGGCTCCAGCCGCTCCCCACGGCCGAAGCACAGCTGGGTGCCGCCATCGAGGCAAAACGGCATGTCGGATCCGAGCTCGGCGGCCATCGTCTGCAGGCTCTCGGCATCAAAGCCCAACCCCCACAGAGCATTGAGGCCCACCAGGGCCGCCGCCCCGTTGCTGGAGCCGCCGGCCAACCCGGCGCCGATGGGAATGCGTTTCTCGAGCACAATCTCGGCCCCCAGCTCGGAAAACCCCGAACGGGCCCGCAACAGCTCGCCGGCACGCACGATCAGGTTGCTGCCATCGGTGGGCAGATCGGCTCGGTCGCAGCGCAGGCCAATCCGGGCATCGGCGGTGGGCCGCAGCCGCAGGGTGTCCGCCAGCTCAATGGACTGCATCACCATCGCCAGCTCGTGGAAGCCGTCGGGTCGCAGGCCCAGCACCTCCAGATGCAGGTTGATTTTGGCGGGGGCCCGCACACACAGGTCAGCCATGGGCGGGAGGGGGTGCGGTGGCAGTGGTGGCTTGATTCAAGCCGCTCGCCAACGCCACCCAGGCCGACGGGGCGATCTCCTGGGGCCGTTGCTGCAGTTCCACACCCGCCGCTGCCACCAGCTCAGCCAGCTGGGCTTCCGGCAGCAGGCCGGCCAGGGTGTTGCGCAGCATCTTGCGCCGTGCGGCAAAGCAGCGCTTCAGCAGCATCTCCACAGTGCGAGCCAGCCAGGGCTCCAGCTGCTGGGCCGCTGGCAACGGCTCCAGCCGGATCACCTCGGAGTGCACCTGCGGCGGCGGCTGAAAACAGCGCGGCGGCACGGCACAAACGCTGCGGCAGTCGGCCATCAGCTGCATCCGCACACTCAACGCCGAGTAGGCGCTGGAGCCAGGCTGGCAGCGGATCCGCTCCCCCACCTCCCGCTGCACCAGCAGCACCAGGCGTTCGTAGGGGCGGGCAACGGGGCGATCGAGGCGGCCCACCAGTCGTTCCAGCAGGGGGCCGGTGATGTTGTACGGGATGTTGGCCACCACCTTGTTGGCCGTGGGCAGCTCGACCGCCAGCACATCGCCTGGAGTAAGGCTGAACCGCGGCTCGCCGCCAAAGCGCTCCAGCAGGCCCTGCACCAGATCGCGATCGAGCTCCACCGCTGCCACCGCCGCCGCCGGCGAGGCCAGCAGCCGCTCGGTGAGGGCGCCCCGACCCGGCCCCACCTCCAGCACCCGATCGGTGGGCTCGAGCTCTGCGGCCGCCACGATGCGGCTGAGCACCCCCTGATCCACCAACCAGTGCTGGCCAAAACGCTTGCGGGTGCGGTGGGCAGCAAAACTCATGGATGACGCCGCAGTTGTCCCACATTGCCTGCCTCCCCTTACCGCCTCGCCCAGCACCCGGCCCCTGCGCTGGCGCAGCTGCTCCTGGCCGGATCTCTGCTGGCCGGATCGCTCGTGGCCGGCATGGCGGGGCTGGTCCCCGCCGCCCGCGCCGGCAGCGCCACCGCCTCCTCGATCTGGAACAAAACCAATGCCCTCGCACGGGCACGGCAGCAGTTGCCTCCGGGGGCCGTCGTCACCGGCGAACACTGCCAGGAGGTGGAAGTGGGGATCGGCAACATCCGCTATCTCTGCACGGTGGAGTTCGGCCCCGCTCCAGCCATCAGCACACCCAGCTCCACGCCGATACCGAGTGCGGCACCGACTCCCTGACGTCACGCCCGGGGACCATTAGCTGTCTGGGCGAATCCAGCGCACCGGGCCAGCCGCCGGGGCGAGGGGCACCAGGGCGTAGACCAACTCCACGGGGCACTCGGCCCAGGTTGGCTGGCTCTCGAGCCAGCAATGCCAGGCCCGCTCCAACCGCTGGCGCTTGCCGCGCCGCAGGGAGCCGACCCCCCAGCCATCGGGGCCAGGCCGGCGCCGACCCTTCACCTCCACCAGCAACAGACGCCCCTCCTTCTCCAGCACCAGGTCGAGCTCGCCCCAGCGGCAGACCCACTGCCGGGCCAGCAGCCGCCAGCCCCGCTGCTGCAACAGCCGCAGGGCGCGCTGCTCGGCCCAGTCGCCCTGGCGGCGTGCTTCGGTGCGTGGCATGGCTTTCCCCGGTCGGGCCTCAGGGTTCCCACAACGGCGTCGACCATCTCGGCTGAATGGCCATCCTTAGGCTGGGATGAGCTGAAGGGTTGCCATGCATCCGCCGATTTCCCCCAAGCGCGGCCCACACCGCCTGGCGAGCTGGGTGCTGGCGCTGCTCCTGGCCCTCGGCACCGCCTGGCCTGCCCCCGCCCCGGCCCAGGCCGCCATGGATGTGGCGAAGCAGGTGCTGATCGGCGCTGATTTCCACGACCAGGATCTGCGCGGCGCCACGTTCAACCTCACCAACCTGCGGGACGCCAGCTTCGCCGGCTCCGATCTGCAGGGAGCCAGCCTGTTCGGCGCCAAGCTCCAGGACGCCGATCTGAGCAACACCAACCTGCGCGAAGCCACCCTGGATTCGGCGATCTTCGATGGCACCAACCTCACCAATGCAGTGCTGGAAGACGCCTTTGCCTTCAACACCAAATTCACCAACGTTGTGATTGAGGGGGCCGACTTCACCAACGTGCCGCTGCGGGGCGATGCCCTCAAAACCCTCTGCGGCGTGGCCAGCGGTACCAACCCCGTCACCGGCCGCGACACACGATTCACCCTCGGCTGCAGCTGACCCCCGAGCCATGAGTTTCGACGCCCGCAGCCGCGAACGCCTCGAGGCCCTCGGCCGCAGCCTGCCCAAACCTCTGCCCACGCCAACGCCGCCCCAACAGGGCACGCCCAAGGCCACGGACAAACGCCATCGGGTCGAAGTCGAGGAGAACCCGGAGGCTCTGTTTCGCGAACTGATGCAGGTCAGCCCGGATGGCACAGTGCCGCCTCACCTGATGGAGCGGTTGCGGGACCTCGAAGCCCGCCGGCAGGATCCAGCCCCGGCCGCAGGGGACTCCAGCGCCTCCCCCACCATGGGCACCGGCCAATCCACAGGTCGCAACAGGCCCCGGGGGGCGAACACGGTGGGCCGGGCCGATCCCCGCACGGCCGCGGACCATGGCGACCTCTACACCGCGTTCCAGCAACTGCTGCTGGAAGACGACGAGGACGCCTGAGCTGGCTGCTCCAGACCCTGGCCTGTGCGAGCTGGCCATGGATTTGCCACTTGCGTAGCCGCTTTCACGCCGTTTTGACCACCGCTGGGGTAGGGATGGAGCATGAGCATCCCTCTTTCGAGCGACCCCAGCCTGGCCGCCTTTGGCTCCAGCCTCACCGCCATCACCCTGGCCGAGTTGGGCGACAAAACGTTTTTCATGGCGCTGATCCTGGCGGTGCGCCACCGAGCCCGCTGGGTGTTTCTCGGGGCCTTTGCCGCCCTCACGGCGGTCACCCTGATCTCACTGGCTCTGGGCTACGGCTTGCGGGAACTGCTGCCACCCACGGTGGTGCCCTGGCTGGCCGCCGCCCTGTTTCTCGGCTTCGGTATCAAGCTGCTGATCGATGCCCAAGGCATGGCGCCGGATGCGGCCTCGGAGGAAGCTGAGGAGGCCGAGGAGGCGATCAATGCGGCCGAAACCAGCCGGTCACTCAACACGGCCTGGGCAGTGATCTGGGAAGCCTTCGTGCTGGTGTTTGTCGCCGAGCTGGGTGACCGCACCCAATTCACCACGATCTTCATGGCCACGGCACCAGCCCAGGTGTTCAGCTTCACCGGCCTGCTGGCCGGCACGCTGCTGGGTCACGCTCTGGTCACCTGGCTGGCGGTGGGGGCGGGCAAATGGATGGGCCAGCGCGTCAACGAGCGGCTCCTGTACCGGCTCAGTGGTGGCCTCTTCCTGGTGTTCGGTCTGGCGGCTCTCCAGCAGGCTCTGGGCTAACGGCAAGCAGCCTGATCAATGCCCCGTAAGGTGGCTCCACGCCTTTCTATTCAGGGTTTCAGGAGCGCCGCGATGACCATCCGCATCGGCATTAACGGGTTTGGCCGCATCGGCCGTCTGGCCTTCCGCCGTGCTGTGAGCTTGCCCGATGTGGAGGTGGTGGGCATCAACGACCTGATCGATGTGGAGTATCTGGCCTACATGCTCCGCTACGACTCCACCCATGGCCGCTTCCAGGGCGAGGTGCGGGTGGAGAACGGTCAGCTGGTGGTGAACGGCCAGGCGATCCGCATCACCGCCGAACGCGACCCGAACAACCTCAACTGGGGCGCCGGGGGTGCCGACTACGTGCTGGAGAGCACCGGCTTCTTTCTCACCGACGAAGCGGCACGCGCCCACATCAATGCCGGCGCCAAGCGCGTGGTGATGAGCGCCCCCTCCGCGGACGCCACGCCCATGTTCGTGATGGGGGTGAACCACACCAGCTACGCCGGCCAGGCCATCGTCTCCAACGCCAGCTGCACCACCAACTGCCTGGCTCCGGTGGCCAAGGTGCTGCACGACAACTTCGGCATCGTCAATGGGTTGATGACCACCGTGCATGCCACGACCGCCACCCAGAAAACGGTGGATAGCCCCTCGGTGAAGGACTGGCGCGGCGGCCGTGGTGCCGGCCAGAACATCATCCCCAGCTCCACCGGTGCCGCCAAGGCCGTGGGTCGCGTGATCCCCGAGCTCAACGGCAAGCTCACCGGCATGGCCTTCCGCGTGCCCACCCCCGATGTGTCGGTGGTGGATCTCACCGTCAACCTGGCGAAGCCCGCCAGCTACGACCAGATCAAGGCGGCGATGAAGGCCGCCGCTGAAGGGCCCATGGCTGGCATTCTCGGCTACACCGAGGACGAGGTCGTGAGCACCGACTTCCTCGGCGAGAGCTGCACCTCGGTGTTTGACGCCGGCGCCAGCATCGCCCTCACCGACACCTTCGTGAAGCTGGTGGCCTGGTACGACAACGAGTGGGGCTACAGCTGCAAATGCATCGACCTGATGCGCCACATGGCCACCATTGGCTGACCCAGCAGTGGCTGACCCAGCAGCAGTGTTGAGCGACACGCTCCATCGCGACGATTGGCTGCGCATCCGCGATGCTCTTCGCTACCAGGCCCGGGAGCTTCATCACCGCTCCTTCGCGGTGCACAGCAGTCGGCGCGATCTGCTCTGGGAAGAGATGGATCGCTGCCTCGCCCTGGCCGACCGGGTGGAGCAGCACTGGCTGCGGCCTACCAGCTGAGGGTGAGGGTGGGACAGGCCGGGCACTGGTGAAGGGACCTTCCCTTCCCTGCCCATGGCCTGCGGCGCCGTGATCTCCCTGCTCGAGTCCCACCGGTCCCGCCAGGGCCACTGGTGGCTTCCCGATGCCGGCTTCCCCCAGCACCTCGCCAGCCTGCTCGGCGCGCCGCTGCGGGCCAGCGGGCTGCCGCCCCGCAACTGGCGGGAGCTTGCCGCCGTGTTTGAGCCGCTGCGGCCATTGCCCACCGCGGAGGCCCCAGCCACCGCCGCCACTGTCACTGCTACTGCCACCTACCGCTACCTGATCTATCTCGACCACCGCGGCAATCGGCTCTCCTGCTGGCGCCGCTACCCGGACGGGCTGGGCTGGCAGCGCCGCTGCGGGCCGATGCCCTTGGCGCAGTTCGTCCGCCGCTTCAGCCAGCGCCTAACCTCGCCGGCATGACCGGCAATCTGCAGGCGATCGGCTTTTTGCTCAGCTGGGTGCTGGGCTGGGGGATCGGTGGTTCCCTGATCGATGCCGGGCTGATCCAGGCCGGTGTCTATTCCCTCGAGACGGGGCAGCTCGGCACGCTCACCACCTTCGTGCTGTGGACCCTGCTGTGGGGCGGTGGCGGCCTGTGGCTCTATCGGCGCTTCACCGGCTCCGAGGATGCCGGCCCGCAGGACTAGGCCGGCGCTGCGCCCCACTGAGTCAGTACATTTGAACTAACGTGATCGGGTTTGCGGCGCGCCGTTGGCACCCCCCGCTCTCCCCTCCAGCCTCACCCCCACCCGTCTCACTGCCACCAGCCTTGAAGAAGCGCTGATCCGCTGCCGCGCCAGCACGGTGTTGCTGCGGGTGAGTGGCGAATCGATGCAGGGTGCCGGCATCGTCCATGGCGACCTGCTGATCGTGGATCGGGGCCTTGAGCCCCGGCCCGGCCAGATCGTGGTGGCCTGGCTCGATGGCGGGTTCACCCTCAAACGGCTGGTGTGCCACCGGGGCCGGCTGCGGCTGGACGCGGCCCATCCCTCCTATCCCCCGTTGGAGCTGGATCCCGGCGCCGAGCCCCACCTCTGGGGGGTGGCCGTGCACGTCATCCGCACCCTGGAGCCCGGCACAGGCCACCGCTGAAGCGCCATGCCCCGCAGCTCCTGGGCCAGCAGCCACCAGGCGATCGTGCTGATCGACGGCAACAACTTCTACGCCTCCTGCGAAGCGGTGATGGATCCTGCGCTGCTGGGCCGACCGCTGGTGGTGCTGTCCAACAACGACGGCTGCATCGTGTCGCGCAGTGCCGAGGCGCGGGCCCTCGGGATCCGCATGGGCCAGCCCTACTTCCAGGTGCGGCGCGAGCTGGAGCGCCAGGGTGTGGTGGTGCGCAGCTCCAACTACGCCCTCTACGCCGACATGAGCCAGCGGCTGATGACCACCGTGGAGCCGTGGGTGGAGCAGCTGGAGATCTATTCGATCGATGAGGCCTTCGGCACGCTGCACCGGCCCGCCAGCCACGGCGACCTGCACGACTGGGGCCGGCAACTGCGCCACCACGTGCTCTGCGAGCTGGGCCTGCCGGTAGCGGTGGGGATCGCCCCCAGCAAGGTGCTGGCCAAGCTCGCCAACCGCCTCGCCAAAACGGCACCCGGAAGCGACGGTGTGTGGGACTTCGGCAGCATCGCCGATCCCGATCCCCATCTCGAAGCGGTCGCGATCGAAGACGTGTGGGGCATCGGCCGCCAGCTCTCCCGCTGGTGCCGCCTGCGCGGCATCAGCCATGCCCGCGCCCTGCGGGACATGCCCAGCGGCGAACTGCGGCGCCGCTGCGGTGTGGTGGGCGTGCGCCTGCAGCAGGAGCTGCGCGGCCACGCCTGTCTGCCGCTGGACACCCTGCCGGCCGCCAAGCGGGAAACCTGCGTCAGCCGCAGCTTCAGCCAGCCCATCACCACCCAGGCCCAGCTGAGAGAGGCGATCGCCACCTACCTGAGCCGGGCGGCGGAGAAGCTGCGGCGCCAACGGCAACGGGCCGGGGCCATCACGGTGTTTGTGCGCAGCAGCCCCTTCAATGGCACCAGCTTCTACAGCAACAGCGCCACGGTGACCCTGCCGCTGGCCAGCAGCGACACGGCCGTCCTGCTGCAGGCGGCCCTCCCCCTGGTGGAGCGGCTGTTCAAGCCCCACAAACCCCTGCAGAAGGCTGGCGTTCTGCTGCAGGACTTGCAGAGCGAGGAGATCCTGCAGCACCACCTGCTGGTGCCGCTGCCCCTGGAGCAGCAGCACCGCCGCTCAGCCCTGATGGCCGCCATCGATCGCCTCAACCGCCACTACGGCAGCGGCACCGTGCAATGGGCCGCCGCCGGCCTGCAGACGCCCTGGCAGATGCGGCGCTCGCGGCTCTCCGGTGCCGCCACCACCCGGCTGGATGCCATCCCGATCGTGCAGGCCTGGTGATGGGTCTGACAGGGCCGCACTCAGGCGAGCGGCACCAGGGCTGCCTCGATCATGGCGGCGGTCACCGGAATGGTCTCGAGTTCGTCGGCATTGTCGAGGTAGGCCTCAAAAGAGGCATAGCGCCGGATGCAGGGCTGCTCCTCCGCTGCAGTGCAGGCCTCAGCCCAGCTGCCCTCCTCGGGCTGCACGGCGAGATAGGCGGTGAGGGCTTCCTCGAGATCACCGCCATCCCCGATGGCCTCGCCCTGCCAGAACACCTCGAAAAACCCCATGGCCCGGGTCTTGGCAGTGCAAAGAGAACTCCAGCGTATCGGGGCGCTACGGCGACATTGGGTAGCGATGGGTGACCGCTCACCACCAGTCACCCCAGAAAGGGCCACCAAAGCCATCCTCGAAGCCAGGTTCAACGGTCCAGGTGGGTGCCGGTGCCCCGGCCTTGGGCGGCTTGGGTGGCCCTGAGAGGGTTTCGGCATCGATGCCGGGAATCGGCACAGCCCCACAGGGGCACTGACACAAGCCATCCGGCCCAATCAGCCCCATGCTGGGCTGCTCACAGCTGCAGGGGCAAGCCTGGCTCTGGGCCGGGATCTGGGCCGGGGCCTGCGCCAGGGCCGGTTGGGAGCCAGGCAACAGAGCAGCAGCCAGGCCAAGCAGGCCGAGCCCGCCGACAACGGCGAGGCGGAGCGGCAACAGAGACGGAGACATCAGAACAAGGCCGAGGAGCTCGGGGTGGGTTTGGGGAATCCAGACGTGTTGAACAAACCGTTGAACGGGGTGTGAAACGCCATGGTGGGCACAGCCGCACAGAGGATCAGGCAGCCGGTTGGGCCATCACCTCCCCGTAACCGGCACGGCGCTGGGAATCAAGGTGCTCCAGGTGTTTGCGCTCGTTGTAATAGAGCTCCTGGAAGCGCAGAGCATCGCCATTGAGCTCGGTGAACAGGGCATCAATCCGAGCCTCCATGTCGCTCACCGGTGCCAGACCCGAGGCAGCGGCCCGCGCCTCCTGCCGCTCTTCATCCAGCAGCCGGGCGATGCAGCGCTCCAGGGTTTCGAGGCGCTGGCTGCTCCAGGCATCCAGCAGGTGCCGGCAGCGCTTGACGCTCTTCTGGCGCTCCAGGGCCGCCGTGGCACCGCGCAGCTGCAACATCGGCTGGCTGAGGGCCATGCGCTGCAACTCATTGGGCTCCAGCAGCGGCGTCAAGCGGCTGAGCAGGGCGCTCTGCTCCACCACCAGCTGATCACCCAGCAGCCGGGGGAGGTCGAGATCGCCGAGGTCGAGGCCGGGATCGCTGCCGCGGTTGATCGCCTCCAGCCGGCCGACCCCCAGGTTGTCCTCCTCCAGGGCGCTGATCGCGGCCCACAGCAGGCGGTGGTGTTGCAGGGCGAAATCGTCCAGCTCGCGCTGGCGCAGCTCCACCCGGATGGCGGCGCGGTGGCTGGGGCAGTGCAGATAGAGCCGCAGCAGCTCCGCCTCGGCCCGTTCCCGCAGGCCCGCCTCGCCGGGCTGTTCCCACTTCTGAGAGCGGCCGTGCCAGCGCTGGCCTTTCACCTGCTGGCGCAGGTCGTCTTCCAGCTGGATCGCCAGACGCGCCTGGCCACCACTGAGCCTCTCGGCCACCCGCTGCAGGTAGTGGCTGCGTACGGCGCTCTGGGGCAGCTTGCCGAGCAGGGCCACCAGGGCCGTCACCGCCTGCTGGAACTGATCGGGCCGGGCCAGATCGCGCCCCTCCAGCACCTGCTCGATCTGCCAGTCGAGCCAGAGCGGGGCCTGATCCAGCAGGGAGCGGTACTCGCCAGCCCCCTGGCCCTTGAGGAATTCGTCGGGATCCTTGCCGGCGGGCAGGTGCAACACCCGCAGCTCCAGCTGACCCTGCAGCGCCAACTGCTCCACCTCGCCGATGGCCCGCTGGGCGGCCCGCACACCCGCGCCGTCGCTGTCGAAATTGAGAATCAGCCGGCGGCTCTCGCAGCAGCGGCACAGCTGGGTGATCTGCTGGCTGCTCAACGCCGTGCCGAGGGCCGCCACGGCGTTGGTGATGCCGGCGGCATGCAGGGCAATCACATCGAAATAACCCTCCACCACCACGGCGCGGTCGTCCTTGCGGATGGCATTGCTGGCCTTGTCGAGGCCAAAGAGGTGCTTACCCTTCTCGAACACCTCCGTTTCGGGAGAGTTGAGGTATTTCGGCTCGCCGCCATCAAGGCTGCGGCCACCAAAGCCGATCACCCGCCCCTGGCGGTCCTTGATCGGCACCATCACCCGGTGGCGGAAGCGGTCGTAGAAGCCACGGCTGTCCTGTGAAAGAGCCCCCTTGCGGGGCACCACCAGGCCCGCCGCTTCCAGCAACTCCGGACCCAGCCCCTCCACCTGCTGCAGGTGGCTGAGCAGGCCATCCCAGCGGTCGGGGGCGTAGCCGAGCTCAAAGGCCTCCAGGGTGGCTTCACTGAGACCGCGGCTGTCGCGAAGGTAGGTGAGAGCGGCGGCTCCCTCGGGAGCGCGCAGCTGGCTGCGAAACCAGCCCGCCGCCAGGGTGAGCACCCGGTGCAGCTGCTCACGGCGGGAGAGCTGCTTGCGCAGGCGCTCCTGCTGGGGGCCGTCAAGGGTTTCGATCGGCAGCTGATATTTGCGCGCCAGCTCCAGCACCACATCGCTGAAGCTCTGGCGCTGATGCTCCATCAAAAACTTGATGGCATTGCCCCCGGCTCCGCAGGAGAAGCAGTAGTAGAACTGCTTGGCCGGGGACACCGTCATCGACGGCGAGGTGTCGTCGTGGAAGGGACAGATGCCGACGTATTCCCGCCCCTTCTTTTTGAGCACCACGTGCTCGCCCACCACATCAACGATGTCGGCCCGTTCCTTGACGGCCTCGATCGTGCGGGGGTGGAGGCGCGGCAGGCTCAAGGCGATCGAGGGTGGCGGTGGGCGCTGAAGCGATGACCGATTCTGACCGGGGCGGGCGGGCCATGCTCGGAATGGTGGCCAGCGCCCTGAGTTTTTCGCTGATGGGCGTGTGCGTGAAGCAAGTGGGCGGCCGCATTCCCGCCGCCGAGGTGGTGCTGGCCCGGGCCATTGTGAGTGTGGCTCTGAGCTGGTGGATGCTGCGCCGGGCTGGCATTCCCCCCTGGGGCCAGCGCCGCTGGTTGCTGATCTGGCGCGGAGCGATCGGCACCGCCGCCCTGCTCTGCGTCTATGCCGCCCTGGCCGCTTTGCCGCTGGCCTCAGCCACGGTGCTGCAGTACCTCTATCCGCCGTTCACGGCCCTGCTGGCCTGGCTGATGCTGGGCGAGCGCATCGGCAAGCGCGTGCTGGCCGCCATGGCCCTCGGCTGGCTGGGGGTGCTGCTGGTGGCCCAGCCCGGCGGCAGCATGGCCCTGGCCTGGCAACCGGTGCTGATCGCCGTGGCCGGGGCCCTGTTCACGGCCCTGGCCTACGTGAGTGTGCGCTCCCTGGGCCAGAGCGAGCACCCGCTAGTGATCGTCTTCTATTTCCCCTTGGTGGCCCTGCCCCTGAGCCTGCCGCTGGTGGCGCTCCATCCGGTGCTGCCCACCCCGGTGGAACTGCTCTGGCTCCTCGGTGTGGGGCTGTTCACCCAACTGGGCCAGGTGTACCTAACTCGCAGTCTGATGGCCCTGCCAGCGGCGCGGGCCACAGCCATCAGCTACGTGCAGGTGGTGTTTGCGGGGGGCTGGGGCTGGCTGCTGTTCGGCGAAGCAATCGACGCCTGGACCATCGCTGGCGCGGCGCTGGTGCTGGCCGCCACCCTGGTGAGCCTCAGTCACCGCCAGCGGGCGCGCTGATTGCGGCCGCCGACTCAAGCTTGGCCTCGGCGTGGGCCACCACCCGGCGGCAAAACTCCAAAAGCTCCTCCGGCGTCATGTCATGGCGGGCATCGTTGGTGCGCCAGGCGCAGATCACAAAAGCAGGCTCCGGACTGCCTGTGGGTTGGCTGGGCGTGGGCAGCAGGGCAAACCGGCGCTTGTGCTCAGCCCCACCGGCATCGGCTTGTTTGGGGTCATAGCTGCCGATCAGGTGCCAGTCGAGCGGCTCGCCGGTCCAGTGGTCCAGGCCGGCTGAGGCCACCACGGCGTTGTGAATGGCGAGGCGGTAGTCCTGCACATTGCCGCTGCCGCCGCGCTTCTGATCCCGCTTGCACAGGGTGACGGCCTTGCGCTGCACCCAGCCGGGATAGCTGCGGGCAACGCACTCAGGCAGCCAGGGCGGGGCGGGAGTCTCCATAGGGTGCGGCTCGCGAAGCTGTGCTTATGACGAAGGGAAGGGTCCTGAAGCCTGATCAGCCCTTGAGCGGCAGGGGGTCGGTGATCCAGGCCTGCACGTTGGCATCGTTCCCTGGAACGCCATCGGCAGCGAGGCCGCTGGGCCTGGCCAGACGCCAGCTCTCGCCCCGTTCCCCACGCTGCAGATAGAGCTCAAAGGGGCTATCGACCCGAATCGGATCGCCGGCCAGGCGCCAGTCGAACTGACCCAGCACCCGCAGGCCCTTGGCGTCGCCGATCCGCACCGACTCCTGTTCAGACACCCGCACCCGGCTCACCTCCGGCGTGCCGCCGGCCTCGAGGGCGAGGGCCTCAGCGATGGCCCCCTGGGTGAGCTGGATCTGCAACTCCAGGGCCTGCAGCAACACCGAGCGCGGTGGCTGAGCGACACCACTGCAACCGGTCAGCGCGGTGCAGACCACCAGCACCAGCGGCAACAACCAACCGAGCAGCCGGCGGGTCTGCCAAATCACGGGCGGCCGAATCGCGGGCAACAGGATTCCGTGCGGCGAGGCCTGGGCACGGCTGGGCAGGGCGGGCACGATGGGGGACCTTTCACTGCTCCCATGATCGGCTGGCTGCAAGGGCAACTCACCCATCCCTGGCAGCAGGACAAACGCTTCGGCCTGATGCTGGTGTGTCAGGGAGTGGGCTACGACGTGCAGGTGAGCCAGCGCCAATGGCAGCAGCTGCCGGCGGAAGGCAGTGCCGTGAGCCTGCACATCCACCACACCATCCGCGATGACGCCTGGATCCTCTACGGCTTCGGCGAACGCCATGAGCGGGATCTGTTCCGGGAGCTGGTGGCCGTGAGTGGCGTGGGCCCCCAGATGGGCCTGGGGCTTCTGGGCGTGATGGATCCAGGCGAGCTGGTGCAGGCGATCGTGCAGGCCGATCTGCGCCGGCTCTGCCAGGCCCCGGGCGTGGGCAAGCGCACCGCGGAACGGCTGGCGGTGGAACTGCGCACCCGGTTGCAGCAGCGATTCCTGGGGCAGCTGGAGGGGCAGGACGACAGCGATCCCCTGGCGGACGGCCCCCTGCTGTCCGCTGCGGGCCGGGATGAGGTGCAGCTCACCCTGGCGGCCCTGGGCTACGAGGCCCTGGAGATTCACCGGGCCCTGCGGGCCGTGGCCGCAGGCGGGCTCGGGGAAGAGGCTGGGGCGGAAGATTGGATCCGCGAATGCCTGCGCTGGCTGTCACGCCAGGTGGCCTGAAGCGGCAGCCACCCAGACCCCTGGGCGGTATGGTGGTCGCTTGCACCGTAGGTCCCCAGCCCGGGCCCAGCCTGCGCTTCACTCCCCAGCCCATGCCGCTCACCACCACCAAAAAGCAGGAACTGATCAACGGTCACCAGACCCATGGCACCGACACCGGCTCGGTGGAAGTGCAGGTGGCCATGCTCAGTGAGCGGATCAGCCAGCTGACCGGCCATCTCCAGAAGAACAAGCACGACTTCTCCTCGCGCCAGGGTCTGCTGAAGATGATCGGCCGCCGCAAGCGGCTGCTCGGTTATCTCAACGGCATCAGCAAGGAGCGCTACAGCGCCCTGATCGCCAAGCTCGGCATCCGCGGCTGAACGGAGCGCGTCCATGGCCGGCAAAGGAATTCAAAGCCGAGTTCCAGCCGGCAAAGGCTCGCGTCAACCCGCGCGCCAGCAGGTGATTCCGGATGCGGTGGCCAATCGCATGGCCCGTCGCATTGCCATCGGCACCGGCATCCCCACCCTGATGGGCATGGGCGTGTTCGTTGGCAGCTACCTGCTGGTGAGCCGAGAGATCGTCGACATTGCCCCCGGTGCCACCTTGGCGGCATCGGGGGCTTGTTTTTTTCTGGGCCTGCTCGGCCTGAGCTTTGGGGTGCTGTCGGCCAGCTGGGAAGACCAGCCCGGCAGCCTGTTGGGCACAGAGCAGATCGGGGTGAACATCAGCCGCCTGCGCAGCTCGATTCGGAGCATGCGGGCAGCCAGCAACACGCCGCCGCCGCCGCCCAGCTCAGGCCGCAAGGATCGGTGAGCTGACCCTGGCGCGGAAGTCGGCGGCGGTGAGCGTGTCTAGGGCGGCTCCCACGTCGCCCACACAAAACTGGGGCCCGAGCCGCACGAAGCGGGTCTGATCCGCCTGGTGCACCAAGGCCACCACCGGCACCCGCAGTCCGGCCTCCTCCTGGGGTGGCTTGTGACGATGCAGGCATTCCCGCAGCCGGTGCTGGATGGCGATGTCGGCAGCCTGTTCGGCCGGCAGATCGACCATCAGCAGCTGGAGATCGTCGATGGAGCGACAGTCGTCGACAATCAGCTGCACGCGATCATCGCGGCGGTCGACCGACGCCCACACCAGCAGACGGGCGTCCACCATCAGGTGATCCGCCAGGCGGGCGTAGCTCTTGGGAAACACGATGGCCTCGCAGCTGCCGGTGAGATCCTCCAGCAGCAGCACGGCCATGCGATCGCCCTTGCGGGTGGTCACCTGGCGCAACTCAGGCACCATCACCACAGCACTCACCTTGGCCTTGTCGGCCATCTCCTCCAGGTTGCCGAGAGCCACCGGTGAGAGCAGTTTCACCTGGTGGGCCAGCTGCTTGAGAGGGTGATCCGAGAGGTAGAAACCCACCAGCTCCTTCTCCAGCCGCAGTTTCTCGGTGGGGGGATAATCGGACACTGGAGCGGCCTTGGGCGCCGTACTCAAATCCGCTACGCCCGCCGCCGCAGCTGAATCGGCCCCCTCGGCGGCTCCAAACAGGTCAAACAGATTGCCCTGACCGCTGGCCCGATCCTTGGCGCGGGAGCTGGCCCAGTCGATCACCAGTTCGAGATCCGCCATCAACTGGGCCCGGTTGGCCCTGGGTTCGAGGGCATCGAGGGCACCGGAGTGAATCAAGGCCTCCATGGCGCGGCGGTTGAGCTGCTGGCCGGGGATGCGATCGCAGAGCTCGGCGAGAGATCCATAGGGGCCATCGTTGCGGCGGCCTTCGATCAGCTGGCGAATCGCCCCATCGCCCAGATTGCGCACGGCCGAGAGGCCGAACAGGATGCGATCGCCCACCGGTGTGAAGTCGATTCCGGAGGCATTCACATCCGGCGGCATCACCTCGATGCCCATCGCATTGCAGTTGGCGATGTAGCGCTGCACCTTGGCCGAGTCACCGGCATTCACGGTGAGCAGCGCCGCCATGTAGGCCACTGGATAGTGGGTCTTGAGGTAGGCGGTTTGGTAGGTGACGGCCCCATAGGCCGTGGAATGGCTCTTGTTGAAGCAGTATTCAGCGAACAGCACCATCTGTTCAAACAGGGCTTCCGCCACCCTCGGATCGACACCTCGCTCGGTAGCCCCACTCACGAAAATGCTCTGATGTTTCTCCATTTCGCTTTTCTTCTTCTTGCCCATCGCCCGCCGCAATAGATCGGCCTCACCGAGGGAATAGCCGGCCAAGTCTTGGGCGATCTTCATGATCTGCTCTTGGTAAACCATGATCCCGTAAGTCTCCTTCAGGATTGGTTCCAACATTTCATGGGCCACATCGATCGCTTCGCGGCCGTGCTTGCGGTTGATGAACTTGGGGATCAGACCGGCATCGAGGGGACCCGGTCGATACAGGGCCAGAATCGAGGAAATGTCCTCCAGGGATGAGGGCTTGAGATCGCGCACGATCTGGCGCATGCCGCTCGATTCCAGCTGGAAGATGCCTTCGAGATCGCCCCGGGCCAGCAGGGCATAGGTGCCTTCATCGTTGAGGGGCAGGTCGTCGGGATCCACCTTGATGCCACTGCTCTGCTCGACCAGATCGATGGTCTTATCGATCATCGTGAGATTTTTAAGCCCGAGGAAGTCCATCTTCAACAGGCCCATCGACTCCACGTCTTCCATGAAGTATTGGGTGATCACCTGGCCATCGTTGTTGCGCTGCAGCGGCACCAACTCATCGAGCGGATCAGCCGCAATCACCACGCCGGCCGCATGCACCCCGAAGGTCTTGTTCGTGCCCTCGATGCGCATCGCCATATCCACCCAGCGCTTCACCTGGGGATCCTTCTGATACTTCTCGCGAAATTCCGGTGCCGGCGACTCCTCACCAATCATTTCCTTGAGCTTGGCGGGTTTGCCCCGCACCACGGGAATCAGCTTGGCCAGCCGGTCGGCATCGCCATAGGGGATGTCGAGCACCCGCGCCACATCCTTGAGCACGGCCTTGGAGGTCATGCGGTTGAAGGTGATGATCTGGGCCACCTTCTCTTCGCCATAGCGCTGGGTGACGTAATCGATCACCTCACCGCGGCGCTCGATGCAGAAATCGGTGTCAATATCCGGCATCGACTTGCGCTCCGGGTTGAGAAAGCGCTCGAACAGCAGGCCGTTGGTGACCGGGTCGATATTGGTGATGCCCAGGGCATAGGCCACCAGGGAGCCGGCCGCCGAGCCCCGACCGGGCCCCACCGGGATGCCGTTGTCACGGGCGAAGCGGATGTAATCCCACACCACCAGGAAGTAGGTGGGAAAGCCCATCTGCTCCATCACCTGCAGCTCGAAAGCCAACCGCTCGCCGTACTCCGGAGCAAACGCCGCATCGCTCTCCATACGCAGGCGATCCCGCAGGCCCTGCTCGGCCACTGCGGTGAGGTAACTCACCGGTGTGTGGCCCTCGGGAATCGGGAACCGTGGCATCTGGTAGCGGCCCAGGATGTCGTAGGCCTCCACCTTCTCGGCCACCTTGGCGGTGTTGGCCACAGCCTGCTCCACAACCGCTGGCGGCAGGTGATCGCCGAACAGGGCGAGCATCTCGGCCTCGCCTTTGATGTATTCGGTGCCCGTATAGCGCAGGCGCTTTTCGTCGCTGATGAGCTTGCCGGTGAGCACGCAGAGCAGCGCATCGTGGGCCTCTACGTCGTTAGCGCTGAGGTAGTGGGCGTCGTTGGTGGCAATCAGCGCAATGCCCAGCTCGGCACCGATGCGAGCGATCTCGGTGTTGACAATGCGGTCTTCGATGCCGCCATGGTCCTGGATCTCCAGGTAGAAGTCGTCGCCGAAGGTCTGCTGGTACCAGCGGGCCACGTCGCGGGCGACCTCGGGGCGACCCCGCAGAATCGCCTGGGGAATCTCGCCGCCCAGGCAGGCGGTGGCCACGATCAAGCCTTCGCTGTGCTGGGCCAGCAGCTGCTTGTCGATGCAGGCGCGGGCAAAAATGCCCCGGCCGCGCATGCCGCGCAGGTGGCTGATGCTGGTGAGCTTCACCAGATTGCGATAGCCCACCGCGTTCTTGGCCAGGACTACCAGGTGGTAGCGCTTCTCCTTTTTCTGCTGGGGGTCATCAATGGAGCCATTGATGACATACATCTCGTTGCCGATGATCGGCTTGAGCCCGGCCTTGGTGCAGAGCTTCAGCAGCTCAATGGCGCCATACATGACGCCGTGGTCGGTGAGGGCCAGGGCTGGCATGCCGAGCTCGACCGCCCGCTCCACCATCGCCGGCAACTGACTGGCCCCGTCCAGGAGGCTGTAGTCGCTGTGGTTGTGGAGCGGAACGAAAGCCAAGGGCTGAAGCGGCCAGCGGGCACCAGGTGCAAACCCAAGTTAGGCGACCACGCAAGATCCAGCGTGATGCTTCGAGCAACTGGGGCTACCGGCACCAGATCTGGAGAACCGCTAGGGCACCAGAGCAGCCACGGGACGGCTCTGCATCACCCGCGCGGCCTGCTCGTAGTGGTGGGCCACCTGCAACAACCGCGGCTCTTCGAGCACGCCGGTGATCAGTTGCAAACCGATCGGCAAGCCCTGCAGATCGAAGCCGCAGGGGACATTGATCGCCGGCAGGCCGGCCATGTTGGCAGGGATCGTCAGCAGGTCGGCCAGGTACATGGCCAGGGGATCGTCACTGTGGGCGCCAAAGCCGAAGGCCGTGGTGGGGGACGTGGGGGTGAGCAACACATCCACCGTCTCAAAGGCCCGGTCGAAGTCGCGACGGATCAAGGTGCGCACCTGCTGGGCTTTTTTGTAGTAGGCATCCACGTAGCCCGCCGAGAGGGCGTAGGTGCCGATCAGGATGCGGCGCTGCACCTCATCGCCGAAGCCCTCGGCCCGGCTGCGCGCCGTCATCTCCGCCAGGCTGGCCGCATCGGCAGCGCGGTAGCCGTATTTCACGCCGTCGTAGCGAGCCAGGTTGGCCGACGCCTCCGACGGCGCAATCACGTAGTACGTGGCGATGCCGTCGTTGAAGCGGGGGCAGCTCACGTCGACCAACTCACAGCCCAGGGCCTCCAGTTGGGCGGCAGCGGCGAGCACCGACGCCTTCACCTGGGGATCGAGGCCCTCCGCTTCAAAACATTCGCGCACCAGCCCCACCCTCAGCCCAGCCACCGGCTGCTGCATGGCCTCGACGTAATTGGGCACGGGGGCTTTGAGGCAGGTGGAATCGCGGGGGTCGGCACCGGCGATCACCTGCAGCAGCTGGGCCGCATCCGCCACCGAGGTGGTGAAGGGGCCGACCTGGTCAAGGGAGCTGGCGAAGGCCACCAGGCCGTAGCGGCTGACGCGGCCATAGGTGGGCTTGAGCCCGACCACCCCGCAGAAGGCCGCCGGCTGGCGGATCGAACCACCGGTGTCGGAGCCGAGGGAGGCCATGCACTCACCGGCAGCCACCGCCGCCGCACTGCCTCCGGAGCTGCCGCCGGGCACCTTCTCCGGATTCCAGGGGTTGCGGCTGGGGCCAAAAGCTGAGGTCTCAGTCGAGCTGCCCATGGCGAACTCGTCGAGGTTGGTTTTGCCCAGCAACACGCCACCGGCCTGCCAGAGGCGCTCGGTGACGGTGCTCTCATAGGGAGGCACAAAGTGCTCCAGCATGCGGCTGGAGCACGTGGTGGGCACCCCTTTGGTGCAGAGGTTGTCCTTGATCGCCAACGGAATCCCCGCAAGCGGGGGTAGCTCTTCACCGGCGGCCCGGAGGGCATCGATGCGATCGGCATCGGCCCGGGCCCGCTCCGCGGTGACTTCCAGATAGGCGTGCACGGTGGAATCAACCGCCGTGATGCGAGCCAGATGGTGATCGGTGAGCTCCCGGGCCGAGATATCGCCCTTGCGCAGTTGCTCACGCCATGCGGCAATCCCCTGCTCCCGCGATTCGGCGATCCCCATCCACCTGCTTGCCAGCTGGTCTGGACGCTATCAGCTGACCCCGATCAACCCGCTTCGGTGAGGGGCTCACCCCGGCGGGTGCGCAGCAGCTGATGCTCCAAGGATCCGGGCGATTCAGCCTGCAGATCGGCCAGGAAGGCTGGCAAATGGGCCTCAAGGGTGCCGCGACGCACAAATGGCCCAAACCAGTAGACCGCATCCGGTGACCGGGTTTCTACCCGCGCCCACCAAGCTAGGCCCAGACCATTGGCGCAGCTGCGCACGGGCCACAGCAGGGGATTCATGGAGCAGGGGCAGGACTGCGTCCATTCTGCCCGCCATTGGGACCGGAGGGGATTGGGCGCATCACAGCTGAATGTCCCCGTTGAAACCCGCGGGCCCTGCCGGGGCAAGACCGAGGTCGAGGATGGTCTCATGGACGCCGGGATCCACCACGGGCGCCTCTTCCACATCTGGAGTTTCGGCCAGATCTGAAGGTTCAGCCAGATCTGAAGTTTGAGCCAGATCTTGAGCCTCAGCCGGATCGGGAGCCTGCTCCAGGGCGAGGGGGGAGGCCTCAGGCTCAGTGACCAACTCAGTGGCCGCCGCCGCTGGCGCGGGGAGCTGGGGGCGAACCAGGCGCGGTGCGGGCTGGGAGCCCCGCAGCCCCTTCATCCAGCCGCGACGGGCCACCTCGTAAAGCAGCAGGGCTGTGGCCACAGAGGCATTGAGACTGGGGGTGGCGCCGCGCAGGGGGATGCGTACCAGCTGATCGCAATTACGGCGGGTGAGCATGGAAAGGCCATCGCCCTCCGAGCCGGTGACGATCACCAGGGGGCCCTCCAGATCGGCCTCCTCCAAGCTGACGGTGCCCTCAGCGGCCAGGCCCACCACGCGATACCCCTCCTGTTTGAGGGTGTCGAGGGCGCGATTGAGATTGACGACCCGGGCCACGGGCAGGTGCTCCAGAGCCCCGGCTGCCACCTTGGCCACCGAACCGGTGAGGCCGGCGCTGCGGCGCTGGGGCAAAACCAGGCCATGGGCCCCGAGGGCCTCGGCGCTGCGCACAATCGCCCCCAGGTTCTGGGGGTCGGTGAGGCCATCCACCGCCATCAGCAGCGGCGGTTCGCCGATGGCGGCGCACCCCTCGAGCAGGGTCGGCAGGTCCAGGGTTTCCGCAGCGGCGGTCTGCAGGGCAATGCCCTGGTGCACGGCCCCACCAGTGATCTGCCCCAGGCGCGCCCAGGTGACCTCCTCCACCAGCACACCAGAGGCTTTGGCCTCGCGCAACAACTGGAGAAATTTCGGGCTGAACCGCATCTCCGGCGTGCACCAGATGCGGTGGATAGGACGACCACTTTCCAGGGCCGCCTGGGCTGGATGGCGTCCCCAGATCAGGTCGGTGCTGGGGTCAACGCTGTGGCGCTCCGCATCACCACTGGGCAGGAGGCTGTCGGCATCGACAATCAGCGGCTTGGGCGAAAAGCGTCCTGGCGACGGGCGCCCACTCTCGAATCTGCCACCTTCGAATCTGCGGCCCTCGAATCTCCCCCCGTCAGAACGGCGTCCCTCGAAGCGCGGGCCCTCGGGACGGCGCCCTTCAAAACGGCGACCGTCGGGGCGTCCTGCTGCATCGGGGCGACGACCCTGGGGCCGGCCCTCAAAACGGCCACCAGGTCGGCGGTCGTAGGGCTTGCTATCGGCGGCACCGCGATCTGCTGAGAAACGGTCCGGCCTGCGCTCGCCATAGGCGGGGCGGTCGCTGTCATTGCGGCGCTCAAAGGGGCGGCGTTCACCTCGGCTGCTGGGGCGCTCGGCGCTGCCATCGCGGCGGGGCTGATAACGCGAAGCACCACGAGGTGCAGGTCCCCCGGGCTCCCGCCGGGCATCGCGGCTTCCCTCCCGGCCCTCGCCAGCTCCATCGCGGCGCCACTCCGGCTTAGGGCCGCTGAAACGGGGTGGGCGACCAGCCCCGCGGGCCCCGCCCCCCGTCCGCTTCTCGGGGCGGCGATCAAATCGTGGGCTCATGGCGTCTTCCGCTGGTTATGGATCGTTCTCCTTCAAGTGATCTAGCAGCTCGACCAACCGGGGAGGGTTGTGAAGAAACAGCCAGCCCAGCAGCGTCTCGAAACCGGTGGCCTGGCCGTAGGCCGCCGCATCTCCCCGGCGCGGCCCCCGACCGGCCCGGTTGCGGCCGCGCCGCACCAGATCGCGCTCAGCCTCAGTGAGCAGGGAATCAAGACACTCCAGGGCCAGGGCCTGGGCATCGGCGCGCACCACTTGAACCACCTGCTGATGCAGGGTCTGGGAGCGGGCGGGGCGACGACAGCGCTGCAGGCGATGGTGCAACTCCCACACCGCATCCCCCAGCCAGGCCAGCTGCAGGGGGCCGAGCTCGGCGCCGGGGGGCTGGGGCGTCAGCCCTGCCAACCACTCCGTGCTGTGCGATGCGCAGGAGCTGCCCTGCTCAGGCCGCGAGGTTGCCAAGGGCGGTGTCGAGATCGGGCTGGAGATGCAGAAACTCTTCCAGGCGCACCAGCTTCACGGTCTGCACCACCCGGGCGTTACCCACCACCAGAAACTGTTGCTGGTCGGCGTTGCACTGCTTGGCGATCTGCACGAGCGCTCCCAGTCCGGAAGAGTCGATGAAGTCGATGTGGCTGAGATCGATCACCAGGGACTGACCGGTGCCTCGGTGAGAGGCCACAAATTCGCCAAACTGCTTGTCGGAATAGGCGTCAAGCTGGCCCGTGAAACGGAACAGCTGGCAGTGGGCCTGCTGCTCGAAGCCCCCTCGAAGGGACACCGTCAATCGCTGCAGGTCGTTGATGGCTCCAGCCCCCGATCCGTTCTGGGGCGAAGTGTAGGGAGCAAATTTGTCGCTGCAGCAGTCGCAACAAAAGTGCGACAGGCTTCAGCGGCGCTCGGCCATCAGGCTGGCAAAACGGGCGAAATGGTGGTCCGCGTCATGGGGACCGGGGCTGGCTTCGGGGTGGTACTGGACGCCGAACACGGGCTGAGAGCGCATCTCCAAAGCCGCCACCGTCTGGTCGTTGAGATTGTGATGGGTCACGCGCACCCGCTCGGCGGGAAGGGAATCCGAATCCAGAGCGAAACCATGGTTTTGGCTGGTGATCTCCACCTGGCCGGTGCTGCCGCAGGGATGGTTGAGGCCGCGGTGGCCGTAGCCCAACTTGAAGGCGCTGCCCCCCAGGGCCAGCCCCAGGATCTGGTGACCCAAACAGATGCCGAACAGGGGCAGGTTGGGCTGGGCAATCAACCCCTTGGCCAGCGCAATGCCAGTGGCGACGGCGGCCGGATCGCCAGGTCCATTGGAGAGGAACACCCCCTCCGGCTGATAACGGAGCACCTGCTCGAGGGTCGCGTCGGCGGGCAAGACGGTGACCTCACAGCCATGGGCCACCAAGCGCTCGAGGATGGCCCGTTTGATGCCGAAATCAATCGCCACCACGCGGTAGGGGCGATCAGGGCGCTGCTGCAGCCGGGCGTCAAAGGCCGCGCCACAGGGGCGATCCCACTGATAAGGCTCTGGGGTCGACACCTGGGCCGCCAGGTTGAGCCCCTGCATGGAGGGAGCTGATCGCACCTGCTCCAGCAAGGCCCCCGGGGCGGTGCCATCGGTGCTGATGGCCCCATTGATGGCGCCCCCCTCACGCAGATGGCGCACCAGGGCGCGGGTGTCGACGGCCCGGATGCCGACCACGCCGTGCCGGCTCAGCCATGCTTCCAGATCTCCTTCGGAGCGCCAATTGCTGGCGCGTGGTGCCAGCTGGCGGGCAATCACACCACGCACGTGGGGCCGATCGGCCTCCTGGTCGTCGGCGTTGACGCCGGTGTTGCCCAACTCGGGATAGGTGAAGGTGACGAGCTGCCCGGAGTAACTCGGGTCGGTCATCACTTCCTGATAACCGGTCATGCCGGTGTTGAACACCACTTCGCCGATGGCCGTGCCGCGGGCACCAAAGGCCGCGCCCCTCAGGAGCGTGCCATCGGCCAGCACCAGCAGAGCAGTGGCAGCAGGCTCGCTCACGGTTTCGACGCAGTTGAATGGATCATCCCGCAGCGGGGGTGGGGAGGGCGGCGCGCAGCCGCTCCAGGGCGTGCCAGCCGCCACCCGCCGCCAGGGCCTGCTGGGCCTGCTGGAGTCCCTCCGCCACGCTGTCGGCCCGTTCGGCGGCCCACAACACCAAGGCCGTGTTCAAGGCCACCACATCCTGTTGGGGCTGGGTGCCCCGGCCCTGGAGCACCGCTTCAAGGATGGTCCGGTTGGTGTAGAGGTCACCGCCAGCCAAGGCCGCGAGCGGCGCCCGCCCCAGGCCCAGCTGCTCGGGGTCGAGTTGATCGGGCTGCACCGTTCCGTTCTCCACCAGGCGGAGGGCATTGACACCGGCCAAGGATGCCTCGTCCAAGCCACCGTGGCCGTGCACCACCACCGCTCGCCGCAGGCCCAGCTGAGCCAGGGCCTCGGCCATGGGATCGAGCAACTCCGGCCGGGCCACCCCCAACACCTGGGCCTCGGGCCGCAGGGGGTTAACCAGGGGCCCCAGCAGGTTGAACACGGTGCGCACCCCAAGGGTGCGCCGCAGGGGGGCCAGGCCGACGAGGGCCGGATGCCAGCCCGGCGCAAACAGGAAGGTGACCCCTGCATCGGCCAGGGCGCCGATCACCTGCTCCGCTGGCGCCTGCAGATGCAGGCCTAGAGCCTCCAAAACATCGGCTGAGCCCACCCGGCCGCTGGCACTGCGGTTGCCGTGCTTGGCCACAGGCGCCCCGCAGGCAGCCGCCACAAAGGCCACGGCGGTGGAAATGTTGAAGCTGTCGGCGCCGTCGCCGCCGGTGCCGCAGGTGTCCACCAGGGCGAAGGACGGGCGGGCCGCTGGCATCGGACAGGCCTGCCGCAGCACCGCGGCCATCGCCGCTAGCTCGCCACCCGTCACCCCCTTGGCCCGCAGCGCCACCAGCAAGCCGCCGGTGAGCACGGGGTCAATCTGCTGATCCAGCCAGCCGTGCATGAGGGCCGTGGCCTGCTCGCTCGAGAGCGGATCTCCCTGCAGCAGTTGCTCCAGGAGAGCGGGCCAGGGTTGGGCTTGGGCCATGGGGATCGGGGAGGGAAAGGTCCGTTGGAGCCGGACATGAAGCCAGAGCTGGAGCCAGAAAAAAGCCCGGGTGCAAAGCACGCCGGGCCGGGTGATGGGGACTCCTCCACTATCACCCGAAGAGGGGGAAATTGGCGATGCCCCCGAGCAACGTTGTTCAGCCCTGCTCCTGATCGGCGGTATCAAAACTGGATCCCACCGCCTCATTGGCCGCTGGCGCCGGCCGAAATCCCGCTTCCCAGATGGCGCGGGTGCGGCTGTGCAGCTCCTCCCGGCTCAGGCCCCAGAGTCGCAACGTCTTGGCGAGGTCGGCGCTGAGGTCATGGGCGCCAGGAAAGCCCTCGTAGCGCATGAGCAGACGCGCCGCATCCACGAGGTGATCGTCGGCCGGCACCTCGGCCGCCAGCAGACGGTCCACCACGTCGCGGTCGGTGGCATAGAGGGGATGGCTCTGGTCGGTGTTGCCGGAAGTCGCGTTGCCCGAAGCCGGGTGCCCGGGAGCCGGGTTGCCGGAAGCCATGGCGCTGCCCCAATCAGGTGTCCAGCCTGCCGGAAAAGCGCGTCCCTAGGTTGGGGCCACCTGTGCACCCGGCCCCGATGGGAGCCATCCGGCTGGATCTGATTGGCCGCTACCTGCGGCCCCACCGCAAGGTGGTGTGCCAGGGAATGGTCGCCCTGGTGGTGGTGAACCTGCTGAGCGTCTCGATTCCGCTGTTGGTGCGGCGGGTGATCGACGACCTGCAGGACGGGTTTGCCCTCCAGGACGTGCTGGCGCAGGCAGCCCTGATCGTCGCCCTGGCAACGGTGATGGGAGCGGTGCGGCTCTACTCACGCATGCTGGTGTTTGGCGTGGGGCGGCAGGTGGAGGCCGACCTCAAACAGCAGATCTTTGATCACCTGCTGCGGCAAGAGCCCGGCTGGGTGCAAACCACCGGCAGCGGCGAGGTGATCAGCCGGGCCACCAGCGACGTGGAAAACGTGCGGCGCCTGCTGGGCTTTGCCGTACTCAGCCTCACCAACACGGTGTTGGCCTACGCGCTCACCTTGCCGGCGATGCTCGCCATCGACCCCTGGCTGAGCCTGGCGGCGGTGGGGCTCTATCCCCTGATGCTGATGGTGGTGCGCCTGTTTGGTGGCCGAATGATGCGCCAGCAGCGGCGCCAACAGGAGGCGCTGGCCTCCCTGAGCGATCTGATCCAGGAAGACCTCTCCGGCATCAGCGCCATCAAGATCTACGGCCAGGAGAGCACCGAACAGGCCGCCTTCGCCGGACGCAACCGGATGTACCGGGATGCGGCCTTGGGACTCGCCCGCACCCGCAGCACGCTGTTCCCGCTGTTGGAGGGCATCTCCTCGATCAGCCTGCTGCTGCTGCTGGCCCTGGGCAGCGGCCAACTCGAAAGTGGCCGGCTAACGATCGGCGACCTCGTCGCCCTGATCCTGTTTGTGGAGCGGCTGGTGTTTCCCACGGCACTGCTGGGCTTCACCCTCAACACCTTCCAGACAGGCCAGGTGAGCTTGGAGCGGGTGGAGGACCTGCTGCGCCGCCGCCCCCTGATCGTGTCGCCGCCGTCACCCCAACCGCCAACCCAACCCAGCCGGGGCGCGATCGAAGCCCGCGGTCTCACCGTGCGCTACCCCGGTGCTCCCCGACCAGCGCTGGTCGACGTCAGCTTTGTGCTGCATCCCGGCGAACTGGTGGCGGTGGTGGGGCCCGTGGGCTGCGGCAAAACCACCCTGGCCCGAGCCCTGGGACGCATGGTGGAGGTGGAGCCGGGGCAACTCTGGCTCGATGGGGTCGACATCACCGCCCTCGATCTCGAGGCCCTGCGCGCCCGAGTCGGCTTGGTGCCTCAGGAGGGCTACCTGTTCACCGCCACCCTGGCCGACAACCTGCGCTACGGCGAGCCCGAAGCGCCCCTGGAGCGCGTGCAGGCGGCAGCCCGCCAGGCCCGGCTGGAGGGCGACATCAAGGGTTTCCCTGATGGCTACAACACCCTGGTGGGTGAACGGGGCATCACCCTCAGCGGCGGCCAGCGCCAGCGCACGGCGCTGGGACGAGCCCTCTTGGTGCAGTCGCCCCTGCTGGTGCTGGACGATGCCCTCGCCAGTGTCGACAACACGACGGCCGCCGAGATCCTGCGCAGCGTCCGCGAGGAACAGTCGCGTCAACAGCAGAGCCGCACGATCCTGATGATCAGCCACCAACTCTCTGCCGCCGCCGCCTGTGATCGGGTGCTGGTGATGGAGGAGGGGCGGCTGGTGCAGCAGGGCCACCACAGCGAGCTGCTCGCCCAGGGCGGCACCTACCGGCGGCTGTGGGATCGCGAGCAGGCCACCGAGCAGCTCAAGGCTGCGGGCTAACGGCAGCAGCTCAAGGCTGCGGGTGATCTCAACACTTGTTGCCCTCTCCAGACAAGCCGGCCGGCCGCGGCTTACCTAGAGGAATCGTCCATCGCGTCCGGAGTCATGGAGCCCGCACCGTCGCCCGCCACCCGACTGACCGGCTTGTCCTACCGGCTGCGCTGCACCCTGAGCTTCGGCGATATTTACGGCCAGATCCTGATCTGGATGCTGGTGATCTTCGTCAGCCTGGCGGCGGGACTGGCGCTGATGGGAGCCAGCAAGCCGATCTTCGCCCTGGTGGGGGTGGGATTGATCCTGGTGCTGTCGCTGCCCTTCCTGCTGTTCGCCTTCACCACCACCCTGCTCAACCACATCGCGCTGGAGGCTGACGCAGGCACGAAAGGGGCTGCCTAGGCTCGTCTTCCATTGCACGATCGAGCGTGTTCGGGCTGTTTCAGACCGCTCCCCAGACCCAAGCTCCCCATGCGGTGCTAGGCACCCCGATCGAGGCGGCCCCCCAACCCGGTCAGCACGAAGCGGTGTTTGGCTGCGGTTGTTTCTGGGGGGCAGAAAAGGGGTTCTGGCGCCTGCCCGGGGTGGTGACCACGGCCGTGGGCTACGCCGGAGGCACGATCCAGCAACCCAGCTACGACCAGGTGTGCTCCGGGCGCACCGGCCACAGCGAGGTGGTGCGGGTGGTGTGGGACACCGCTCAGATTGATTTCAGCGACCTGCTGAAACTCTTCTGGGAATGCCATGACCCCACCCAGGGAGATCGCCAGGGCAACGACCGCGGTAGCCAGTACCGCTCCGTGATTTACGTCAACGATCCAGCCTTGATGGCCCAGGCCGAGGCCAGCCGCGACGCTTACCAGGCCCTGTTGAGCGGCGCTGGCTTCGGGCCGATCACCTCCGAGCTGCGCACCCAGCAAACCTATTGGTTTGCTGAGCCTTATCACCAGCAATACCTGGCCAAACCGGGAAGCCGTCCCTATTGCTCCGCCCAGCCCAGCGGCCAACGGCTGGGCGAGTTCCCTGGCGCCGCCTACAAACTCGATGCCCAGGTGTGGGATGCCTACGACTGGTCGGTGGCCCATTGCGTGCTGCGGGGGGACAATGCCCCCATTCGCTTGACCTGAGAGAGGCCGCTGCTGCCCGTGTCGTTCCCCCTGTCGTTGTTGGCGCTCAGCCTGATCTCCATGGGCTCCCCATGGTGGGAGGACTACGGCATCACCGAACAGTTCCTCTGCCCCAATGCCCGTCGGGTCACCTTGGAACGCAACGACGCCCAGGCCTCCCTGATCGCCGGCCGTTTCCGCTCAACCCTGTTCCGCGAGGCCTCCGACCTACCCGGCATCCGCTACCGCAACGACCAGATGACCCTGGTGCTCAAGGGGGACGTGTTGACCATGGAACAGCAGTCGCGGCGGCTCGAATGCCTGCGTACGGAGCAGGTATGAGAGGGCTGGAGCCATGAACCCGTTACCGGATCGGGTCGTGATTCTGGGACTCCTGATCACCCTGGGCCTGTGCTTTGCGCTGGTGTTCTGGAGCGTGCGGTTGAATCCGCGTCCAGAGCCACCGCTCCAGTGGCGCGAGAACTCCACGCCCCAGACCCTGGACCGGCGCCCCCAACCCAGCCCCCAGCTGCTGTGACCGAGCCCCCATCGCGCCGCCTTCAATCGCGGCACCGAGAACTGCACCCCCTGCCCAAAGGGCTGGTGGAGCTCTATGGACTGCTGGCGGTGTTGTTTGTGCTGGTGCCGGAATGGATGGCAGGGGGAGCCCTGCTGAGCTTCAGCGGCTCCCGTCGCGGGTCGGATCTGCCGGCCGCCGCCGCCGCTTGGCAGAAACTGCCCGAGCTGCGGCTGGCCAGCATGGGGCTGGCGGAGTTGCGCCAACTGGCTCAGCGTCAGCGGATTGCGGGCTACGCGGGCCTCAGCCGGGAGAGACTCAGCCGTCGCCTGATCCAGCGGCTGAAACCGCGCAAAGCGTTGTGGTAGCTTCCTTCTGCCGGGGCGTAGCGCAGCTTGGTAGCGCACCACTTTGGGGTAGTGGGGGTCGCAGGTTCAAATCCTGTCGCTCCGATTTTTAACCGGCACCGCGTCCTGCGGGCTGCATCCGCAGTGAGTTCGCCATCACCACTCGTTCAGCATCCATACCGCTGAATGCACCAATCCAACTTCCACCGGCTTCCCCAGCCGGTTTTTTTGTGACCAGCAGCGCGCTGAACTGGCCGACGGACCCAAAGATCACCGCAGCCGGGTCGCCACCTGGAGCCGCTCCAGCCAGCGATTGACGCGGTGTCGCAGGCGCGGCGGCACCTCCTGCAGCAACTGACCCAACTCATGGGCAGCCAGGCGGCGCAGACCGCGCACATCCACCCGCCACAGCGCCTCAGCCTCGCGGATCAACCGCGCCCAAGACCGCGCAGCCTGCCAGCGGAGCACGCGCTGCTGGGGACCGCCGTCCACCTGCAGAACCCGAAACCGCACCCGACTGGCCATGGTCTCCATGGCGACCGCACCACCACCCTGCGGCTGCAGAACAGCAATGGTGAGAACACCCCGCTCTGCTTCGGAGATTGGAAGACAATCGGTACAGATCCGTGCAGCTAGGCCGCCAGGGGGTCGGCATCCACCGGTTGCACCGGAAAGGGCAAGGCCTGGGCCTCGCGCTCGCTGAGGCGACGGGTCCAGGCGCCCCGCACCGGATCGTTCCAGCGGAACCCGGCTTCCTTGGCCCGGTGGCGCTCGGCGTAGGAGAGGTTGGCGCGAAACAGCAGCTTGGGCTCCAGCGCGGCCAGCAGCAACTCCTCAAGGTTGGTGCAGCGCTCGAACACCTGCACCAGGTAGATGCAGTCGGTGAGGGCCCGGTGGGCGGCCCACACCGGCACGCCGTAGGCCAGGGCCAGATCGCGCACCGACGGTGCCGGCCGCAGGTGTCGCTCCGCAGGCCAGCGGATGTCATCCATCGAGCAGATCCAGGGCTTGTGGATCTGTGGCAAGGGCCCACGACCAAACCACTGGGCATCGAAGGCCGCGTTGTGGGCCAGCACCGCATCGGCCGCCGCCAGCAGGGCCTCGAAGTGCTGCAGGCCGGCCTGCCAGGGCTGGGGAAGCTGCGTCACCGCCGCCGCAATGCCGTTGACGGCCTCGGCTGGATTGGCCTGGGCCGGCAACAGGAAGGACACCTGGCTGAGCACGGCGCGCTGGGGCACGTGAAACAACACGGCCCCCACCTCAATGCACTGGGCCGAGCTGGGCTCCAGACCGGTGGTTTCCGTATCCAGGATCAACAGGCTGGTTGGAGCGGCCCGGGTGGCGTCCGAGCGGCCCGTGAGGGGCGGCAGCTGGGGCCGGCGATCCCGTTTCAAGGCTGGACCTGGGTCCACCTTGGACGCGGCTTTGGGTTCGAGATCGGCAGCCAGCTCGGGGGCCTGGGGCACCAGGCTGAGCAGATCGCTCTGCTGCCAAAGGCTGGGCTGTTCCTCGATCGGGCCGCTCACGGTGTCCAGGGCACTGCTGCCCCATCGTCCCAGCCCGAACCTCCGACGACCAGAGGGCACTGCCTAGGGTGAAGGAACCGATTCCCGATCCAGGCATGGGCCTTGCCGCCGGAGACCGAGCCCCCTTGGTGGTGCTCCCTGATCAACACGGCACCGAGCGCCGCAGCGATCAGCTCGCCGGCAAGGCGCTGGTGCTGTTTTTCTATCCCAAGGACGACACCCCTGGCTGCACGGCCGAAGCCTGTGCCTTCCGCGACAGCTACGCCGACCTCCAGGCCCTGGGCGCAGAGGTGTGGGGCGTCAGCGGCGACGACCTGGCCAGCCACCAGCGCTTTGCCAGCCGCCACAACCTCCCCTACCCGCTGCTGGTCGACCAGGGCAATCGCCTGCGCCAGGCGTTCGGTGTGCCCAATGTGCTGGGGTTGCTGCCGGGCCGGGTGACCTACGTGATCGACGGCGAAGGGGTGATCCGGCATGTGTTCAACAACCTGCTGGACGGGGCCGCCCACCGCAATGAAGCGCGGGCCGCTCTGCAGCGCCTGGCCCTCTGACCATGACGCGCTGGCGCCAGCGGGGCGACATCTGGCAGCTGGAGCCGGCGGGAGGGCCACGCGGCTGCATTGAATTCATCGGCGGCAGCTATCTGGCCGCCACCCCCCAGCTCAGCTACCGGCGGCTGCTGGAAGCGCTGGCCTCCAAGGGCTGGCTGGTGCGGGCCTGGAGTTACGTGCCGGGGTTTGACCATCAAGACCAGGCCAACACGGCCTGGCGTCGCTTTCGCCAACTGCGCGAGGCCGATGACAGCACGGAGCCCCTGCTGCGGCTTGGCCACAGCCTGGGCTGCAAATTGCATCTGTTGGCCCCCGACGGCGGTCGCACCGCCAGCGGCCTGGTCGCCCTGAGCTTCAACAACTTCTCGGCCGAGCGCTCGGTGCCGCTGCTGGCGGAATTGGGCCAGCAGTTCAACTTCCGCAGTGAGTTCAGTCCATCGCCGGAGGAAACCCTGCACCAGGTGGCCCGCAGCTACCGCCAACCGCGCAACCTGCTGGTGCGCTTCAACCGCGATGGCATCGACCAGAGCGGCCGGTTGCTGGGCGTGCTGCAAAGCCGGACGGAGGACGCCACCGAGCTCCTCGAGCTACCTGGCGATCACCTGGCTCCTGCCAGTGCGGGACTGCGCCAAAACCTGCTGGGCAGCTGGGCCGATGACCCAGCCCGCCAGCGGGCCCTCGACCGCATCGCCACCAGCATCGATGCCTGGGGAGACCAGCCCTCCCGGACGATCTAGACCCGCAGGGCATCGAGCACCGAGCGGTCCTCCAGGGTGCTGGTATCGCCGCTCACCTCCTGACCATCCGCCAGGGCCCGCAGGATCCGGCGCATGATCTTGCCGCTGCGGGTTTTCGGCAGGGCATCGGTGAACTTGATCAGATCCGGCCTGGCGATCGGGCCGATCTCCTTGCCCACATGGCTGCGCAGCTCCGCCATCAGGGCCTCGTCGCCGCTGCGGCCCGTCTCGAGGGTCACGAAGGCAACAATGCCCTCACCTTTGAGCTCATCGGGCCGGCCCACCACGGCGGCCTCGGCCACCGCCGGGTGGCTCACCAAAGCGCTCTCGATCTCCATGGTGCCGAGGCGGTGGCCGCTGACGTTGATCACGTCGTCGACCCGGCCCATCACCCAGAAGTAACCGTCGGCATCGCGGCGGGCGCCATCCCCGGCGAAATAGAGCCAGGAGCCATCAGCCGGGCGGATCTCCTCCCAGTAGCTCTTGCGGAAGCGCTCCGGATCGCCATGCACGGTGCGCATCATTCCCGGCCAGGGGCGCCGCACCGCCAGATAGCCACCCTGATCGGCCGCCTGGGACGCCCCCTCGTGATTGACGATGTCGGCTGCGATGCCAGGCAAGGGCAGGGTGCAGGAACCCGGCTTGGTGGGGGTGGCCCCGGGCAGGGGGCTGATCATCACGCCGCCGGTCTCGGTCTGCCACCAGGTGTCCACCACCGGGCAGCGGTCACCGCCGATCACATCCCGGTACCACATCCAGGCCTCGGGGTTGATGGGCTCGCCCACGGTGCCGAGAATGCGCAGGCTGCTCATGTCGTACTGGTCGGGCACCTCCCGGCCGTTCTTCATGAAGGCGCGAATCGCCGTGGGCGCGGTGTAAAAAATCGTGCAACGGTGCTTCTGGATCACCTCCCAGAAGGCGCCGGGCTTGGAGGGGCGCGGCGCGCCTTCGTACATCACCGTGGTGGCGCCATTGGAGAGCGGGCCATAGACGATGTAGCTGTGACCGGTGATCCAGCCCACATCGGCCGTGCACCAGTGGATGTCGTCGTCTTTGATGTCGAAGATCCACTGGAACGTGAGGTGGGCCCAGAGGTTGTAGCCGGCGGTGGTGTGCACCACCCCCTTGGGCTTGCCGGTGGAGCCGGAGGTGTAGAGCACAAACAGCCGGTCTTCGCTGGCCATCGGCTCGGCCGGGCAGTCGGCGCTCTGGCTGTCCACCAGGGCGTGCCACCAGTGGTCGCGGCCGGCCTGCAGGGCGCAATCACCACCAGCACCGGCGAGTCTCTGCACCACCAGCACCGCCTGCACACTCGGCGCGCCGCCATTGGCCGCCAAGGCCTCATCAACGGCTGGTTTCAAGGGCACTGGCTTGTCCTTGCGGAAGCCGCCATCGGCGGTGATCACCGCCTTGACCTGGCCATCGATCAGCCGGTCACGCAGGGCATCGGCGGAAAAGCCGCCGAACACCACCGAATGGGGCGCACCGATGCGGGCGCAGGCGAGCATGGCGATGGCCGCTTCCGGCACCATCGGCATGTACAGAGCCACCAAGTCGCCCTTGCCGATACCCAGCGCCTTGAGCGCATTGGCGGCTTTGCAAACTTCGGCGTGCAGCTGGCGGTAGCTGAAGCTGCGGCTATCGCCCGGCTCCCCTTCCCAGATCAGGGCCGTCTTGTCGGCGCGGGGCCCCGTGAGGTGGCGATCGAGGCAGTTAACGCTGAGATTGGTGGTGCCTCCCTCAAACCACTTGGCAAAGGGAGGGTTGCTCCAATCGAGAACCGTGTGAAACGGCTCAAACCAGTGCAGCTGCTCGCGGGCCAGATCTCCCCAAAAGCCATCGGGATCAGCCTCAGCCTTGGCGCAGAGAGCGTTGTAGGCCTCCATCGAACCGATGCGGGCACCCGCTGCCAGCTCAGCCGGTGGCGCAAACAGGCGCGCTTCCTGCAGCACCGACTCGATCGTGGGGGCCTGACCCATGGCGATGCCGACAACAAAGAAACTTGAAACCATTCAAGCGGGCAGCACCAGGCGGGTCACCCCACTTGATGACTCCACAGCCGTCAGCCGTGGCCGAGAATGAACGCATGGGGAAGCCTGCCGCCTGCCTGTTTGACCTCGATGGCCTGCTGCTCGATACCGAGCCCCTGCATGCCCAGGCCTGGCGTCAGGCGGCCGAACATTTCGGCTGCCTGCTGACAGACGCCCAGCTGCTGGGTTTGCGGGGCCGTCGCCGCCTGGATTGCGCGGCCCAGGTGGTCGACTGGATCGAAGCGGCCCAAGGCTCCGCCCCTAGCCCTGAAGCCCTCTTGGCCGTGCGCCAGCCCATCGCTGAAGCGCTGCTGATCCACGCCCAGCCCACCGCGGGGGCCGAGGAGCTGGTGCAGCGCTGCGTTGCGCTCGCGATCCCGATGGCGCTCGCCACCAGCAGCTCGCGCGCAGCCGTGGCGCTCAAAACGGTGCCCCACCCATGGCTGGAGGTGATCACCACCCGGGTCCATGGCGACGATCCAGCGCTGGCGGCTGGCAAGCCGGCACCGGATGTGTTCCTGCTGGCCGCCGAGCGTCTGGGGGTTGCGCCCGAGCAGACCTGGGCGTTTGAAGATTCCCCAGCCGGGGCCCAGGCCGCCCGCGCCGCTGGCTGCCAGGTGTTTGTGGTGCCGCCCGCCCAGATCAGCGATCGCGAGCGCCAGCGGATTTACCCGGGCATCGAACGGTTTCTCAGCAGCCTCCTGCAGGCGCCCCTGCTGGCCATGGGAGGAGAATGATCAGTAAAGCCGGCTGAGCACGAAATCGGGCAGGGCACGCAGGGCGCTGCGGGGCTCGGAGGGTGCCAGCCAGTCCAGGGCTTGGGCAGCCTCCTGGGCAAAGCCCTCGGCCAGGGCGCGCGAACGGGGAATCGCCTCGCAGCCACGCACCAGCTCGAGGGCCTGCTCAAGGTCACCCTCCTCGCTGAATTCCCGCTCGATCAGGACGGCCAGGGCCGGACGCTCCTGGAGGGCATAGAGGGCCGGTGCAGTGAGGTACCCGGAGGCCAGATCGCTAGCAGCAGGCTTGCCCAGCTGCTGATCGCTGCCGGTGAAATCGAGGATGTCGTCGACCACCTGGAAAGCCAGACCCAACTGGCGCCCAAAGCGATACAGATCATCGAGCTGGGATGCAGGCAAGCCCGTAAGCACGCCGGCAGCCCGGGCGCTATTGGCAATCAGCGAGGCCGTTTTGCAGTAGCTCTTCTCGAGGTAGGTCTCGAAGCTCTGGCCCGTGTCGTACCGGAACAGACCCTGCTTCACCTCCCCGTCGGCCAGATCCATGATCACCCGGCTGAGCAGCTTCACCACCTCGAGGTCGTCGAGGTTGGCGAGGTGCCAGCTGGCCTGGGCGAACAGGAAATCGCCGGCCAGCACGGCCACCCGGTGGTTGAAGCGGCTGTGCACGGTATCGACACCGCGGCGGGTTGCAGCCTCATCGACCACGTCGTCGTGCACCAGCGACGCGGTGTGGATCATCTCGGTGATCTCGGCCAGGCGCCGGTGGCGGGGACCCAGCTCCCCATCCGTGGTCACCGCCCTCGAAAGCAGCAGCACAATCCCGGGGCGGAGCCGCTTGCCGCCTGCGGCAAATAGATGTTCAGCAGCTGCCTGAAGAATCGGGTGGCCGGCACCGATCAGGCTGCGCAGGTCGGCCAGCAGGGCATCGAGATCAGCCTCAACGGGCTGGAGCAGCTCTGCAACCGTTGCCACAACACCTCCGCCGTGGCGCGATCCTAGAAGGCTCAACCGACCGACCGCAGGTCGACCCGCTCCACCGACGGTCGATAGCCCAGCCAGCGGCTGGCCCCATCGGCGAAGGCGTCCGCGCAGCCGCTCACACAGACCCGGGTGCGCTGGGCTGGGTGGACCACCTCCACGCCGGACAACTCGCCTTCAGGCATCCCCCCCATGCTGGCCAGCAAGGGGCCCAGCCGCCGCACGGCAGAGGCGGCTGGGTCGACGAGCCGCACGTGGGGAGGCAGCAGCCCGGTGAGCAGCGGACGCAACATCGGGTAGTGGGTGCAGCCCAGCACGACCGTGTCGACACCGGCCGCCAGCAGGGGAGCCAGATAGGCC
>Ga0194130_10000344_pt1 | contig 90832 bp, 84 predicted proteins | sample TA2KigsurfametaG_FD_160084 | JGI IMG/M metagenome (GOLD analysis project Ga0194130, IMG submission 160084) | Freshwater microbial communities from Lake Tanganyika, Tanzania - TA2015050 Kigoma 12 surface | ecosystem: Environmental > Aquatic > Freshwater > Lake | place: Tanzania: Lake Tanganyika... | reverse complement strand
TGCGTGAGGGCCAGTGGATGCCGGTGACCGGCTGAAGCTTGGCCCCGGAGGGACTCGAACACTCCTCCGAGACCTCCATGAAAGCTTGCCCTTTTATTGTTTGATCCCATTTCATTCCCCGGTTTGTTCCCCGGTTTGTGAGACGGTGGCCCCTTGGGGCTAATGCGATGGACTCTAGCAGCGTGCGGCCGATGCACCTGTTCTCTGATCCCAGGTTGTTTGTATGTTCAGCGTCACAGATGCACAATGCTTGTGGAAGGTCAGCGTTCACGACCGCAGCCCGTCAATCGCGGGCAATTGGGTCAGCGTGGGTCACCTACATCATGGAAACAGATGGTCGAATAAGCGACGCATCTGTTGCGAAAACGAGTGGCCCAACACGCGAACACAAGCAACCTGACCGTCAGACGGTTCAGGTGGTCTCATCGGTGGTTCGGTGATCGTGGGATTCGCATTTGTGGCTTTGAATGAGCCGAGAAGGAGTTGGACATGCGGTCTGAGGTGATAAGTCAAAGGTCAACGCAATGAAGCTCTCGAATGGAAGTCGAGTTGGTTTGGTGTTTGCTCCCAGGTTCATGGCATTGGTGCGAATTCCCATTGTTGGTGCTCTATTCGCTTGCGGCTTGCTGGCGTCTGTTCCCTGCTTTTCGCAAGGCCAACCCATCAGATTGGTCTCCGATGAGGAAGCACGCTTGCCAGATGGCCGTACAGCGACCACACGGGCCATAACCAGAGGGCCTGGGTTGAAATTGATCTCTCCAGCCGATGTTGTTGGCAAAGCATTTCCTGTCAACGTGCAATTCGAACGCCGTGGCGGCGTGGCCTTGGATCTAAAGAGCTTCAAGATTGAGTACCTCAAAGAACCAGTGATCGATATCACAGAACGGGTACGGGCCAAGGTCAACACCGACACTCTGGAAATTCCGGTTGCCGCACTACCACCCGGAAATCATCACTTCAGGATGTCACTGAAGGATGTCGAAGGCAGGACGGGAACTGCTCTATTTTCGATCAATGCCCGTTGAGGTTGCCATACCGTGCAATGCCCCTTTTGCTATGGTGAGGTACACGCAAAGGCTGTGCTCTGCGTTCACTGCCGTTCACCTATTGCCGCGGCTGCAGAGCTGGCAGGCAGGGTGGCTGAGCTTGAGTCTGATATTGAGCGACTCAAGCGCAGTGGTGTCGTAGCTGGCGTGGCCCAGCCCTCGGATGACAGCGGTATTGCCACGGGAAGCCCTTCTTCGCCCATCGCCGGCAGATTGATTCAAGAAGCGAATCTCCTCCGCATCTGGATTGGCGTTTTCGGAGCGATAACGTTGATCTCAGCGCTCCACCTTTTGCTCTTGTTTGTCTACGATCAGCCACCATTCGTATTGAGAGCCTGCACCATCGTTGCGCCGGGATTGGTTTCCTTTTTGGCTCTGAATGGGTCGCAGTTTCGAACGGCGACCTTGGCCTTGTGTTCCATAGCGGTTGCCGTCACTTCGGTCGTTGCGATGTCTGCAATGACTGCGTTGATAGATCAAACCACACTTTGGCCGACTTCGAGTTTCGAATGGCGAGAGCTGTTGGAGTATTCGTTGGCCATTTCGCTTGGCTACATCACCGGTGGGCTGCTGGTGCGGGCGATGTACAAGCGTCATTCTTTGGGTGATCGACTGCCGTTGATGCTGCTTCTGTTGCAGCGGGATAGCGCAGGCAAAATGAGGGTGGAGCAACTGGCGGAGCGGTTAAACCACTTTTTCACAAGCGCTGCGCCGGTCGCGGCCGGGGTTACGGGTTTGTATACGGGCCTTCGAGGACTTCTCAATTAGGCGATTCATGACCGGGGATCGGCGGCGTTACCATGCTGTGGCGGATCATGGGAGAGATCAGTGATTTTTGGAATGCTTGTTAGGCAATGCTTGTTGCTCACAGCAGTATTTCTTTCCACCTCGGCTTTTTCAGACCCAAAGAAGGCGTACGAAGCGTGGCGTAAGGGTGACTGGTCGGAGATGGTGGGTCAGTGTCGAGCACTGGCTGAAGCCGGCAACACATCGTGCCAATTCCTCATGGGGCAAGCTTATAAGTCTGGACTTTCGGTGTCACGAGACTTGAAGGCATCCGCATCGCTGTTGACGGCATGTGCTTCCAAGGGTTACCTGGCCTGTGAGGAAGCACTTGGCGACAGCTACCGGCTGGGCTTGGGCGTCGAAGTGAACTACATCGAAGCGGCTCGCTTGTTTAGGTTGGCTGTTTCGCGTGGCAGCACCTGGGGCCAAAACAGTCTTGGAAACCTCAACCGCTATGGTCAAGGTATGCCAGTCAATAAGACTGAAGCGGTTCGGCTGTACCGACTTGCGGCGGATAAGGGTAACCCGGCTGCACAGGCCAATCTATCCGACATGTATCGATTGGGAGAGGGTGTTGAAAAGAGCGGGGACGAGGCCTATCAGTTGGCTCTCAAGTCAAGCCAACAGAACTGGAGCCATGGCTGGAATTTATTGGGGCTCCTTCACCTCTATGGAGTGGGTGTTCGCCAAGACACCACTGCCGCCATCGGAGCCTTCAAGAAGGCGGTTGAGCCTTCCGTCAGAAGTCCTGTATACATCGCCTATGGGAACTTGGCTGGGGTTTATTACCACGGACGCGGTGTTCCAGTTGACTTGACAGAGTCAGCGAAGTGGGCTGAGATGGGTGTGCGTGCTGGCAACGCCGACAGCATGGTCTACCTCGCCAACATCTTGAACCGAGGAGCAAAGGGGGTGGCGATTGATAGAGATCGCGCATTCCAACTGGCCAGGCAGGCCAACGAACTGGGCCTCCGATCGGCCAAGAACACCCTGGCGGTGTTCTATCGAGACGGCGTCGGAACGTCGAGAGACCTTGCGCGCGCAGTCCTGCTGTTCAACGAGGCCATTGACCAAGGCGATATTAATGCTGCCGTTGCTTTGGGGCGAATGCTCTTGGACGGAAAGGGCGTCGAAAAGGACAGCGGGCGGGCGCATCAATACTTTCTGGAAGGGCGGAGTCAGATCAATAACCTAAGCCCCGGTAACCTAGCATTCGTTGAGAGCTACTTTGCACAGGTGCCCTCGCCAAATAACAACCCGGTCAACACAGCCTCAACATCATCGATTGCCACACAGCCCACGCCCAGCAACACGGCGCTGGCCAAAAAGCCCCCGGGAGTGATTGCAGATGCGTCGCAGCAACTTCTTCTTGACCGCCTGGAGAGGATGCAAAAACAGTTGGAGACTTTGCAGGCTTCGGCGAATACGCTCAACCAAAATCAGGTTACACCGATTCAATCGCAGGCCGCTGTTCGGCGTGCCTTAGTGATTGGAAATGACAAGTATCGCCATGTCCCCCCGCTGAACAACGCCCGTGAGGATGCGGCTGGCGTTGCTGCGGCATTGGGCAAGCTTGGCTACTCGGCCGTCTTGCATCAGGATGTTGACGAGCGCAAATTCAAGCAAGTACTTCGGGAGTTTCGCGCTTCTCTTGAGGGGGGTGAAGAAGTTCTTTTTTACTTCGCTGGTCACGGTGTTCAGTTGGGTTCAGCAAACTACCTGCTGCCCATCGATGTCAAAGGCGATCACGAGGATCAGGTGAGGGATGAGGCTATCGAGCTGCAACGGATCCTGGACGACATGAAGTCTAAGAGTGCGAAGTTTTCACTGGCCATCATTGATGCTTGCAGAGACAACCCGTTCAAGGGATCAGGTCGATCTATCGGGGGACGTGGACTTGCTCCCACAACCGCTGCGACCGGTCAGATGATCATGTTTTCGGCGGGTGCAGGTCAACAAGCGCTTGACAAGCTTGGGCCGCAGGATAAGGAAAAGAACGGCGTATTCACGCGAGTGCTTCTGCGGGAAATGGTGCGGCCCGGTGTTCCGGTCGACCGTGTACTTCGAAACGTCCGCAACGAGGTGGTTCGGTTGTCAAAGTCAATCGGACATGAACAAACCCCCGCACTCTACGACCAGGCCGTTGGGGACTTTTTCTTCACTCTCAAGTGATGTCTGAATGACTGGCGTCCGGTCAACCGGTGGGACTAATCGTATGCAATTAAGCGATGTCGGAGATCTTCTTGATCAAGATGGCCACTCGCTTTTCAATGGTTCCGCAACCCATTGCAGCGCTAAAGGTTGGTCGGGCATGCGATGTGACTGGCCTTCTGTGAAGTTTTGTCCAGCCCCAAGGTTTGAATGGCGTGGGGGTGCTAAGACGCCCGAAGGAATTCAACGAATCCGAGAGGCTAACGGGAAGCATGGCGAGCGAACCGTGCAAGCGGAGAGGGAAGCCTCAAGGTTAGCCGGTCACATTCGTCGGTGCGAAGATGCCTTGCGAGTTCTTGGAGCGATCGGTGGGAACCAAAGGGTAGGGCGCTGGCCCTCGGCATACAAGCCGATCAAGACTCAAGCCGATGTGGAGGCTTTCGTAGAGGGGTTCCCCGCAGTGTTCCCCGATAACGCTTGCGCTGTAAAGCGCCGTTGTGAGTCAACGTGCGGTGCTAAGTAGTTGTTTTAGCTGGGATCCGAGGAGGCTCTGAGCCGTTATGCGCCGTCCTGATCAGCCGAATTGGCCTGCCCGGAGGGACTCGAACCCCCGACCGGCTGCTTAGAAGGCAGCTACTCTATCCAGCTGAGCTACGGGCAGTGATGCTGGCATTATCGGGCCGGCGCGTACTTGCCGAGTTCCAGTTTTGCGATGGCGTTGCGGTGTACTTCATCAGGGCCATCGGCCAGGCGCAGGGTTCGGGCGTGCGCGTAGAAGTGCGCCAACGGCGTGTCTTGGCTGACACCGGCGCCGCCATAGGCCTGGATCGCCCAATCGATGACCCGCAATGCCATATTGGGCGCCACCACCTTGATCATGGCGATTTCAGCCTTTGCGGTCTTGTTGCCCGCCACATCCATCATCCAGGCTGCCTTGAGCGTCAGCAGCCGAGCCTGTTCAATCTGGCATCGAGCTTCTGCAATGCGCTCTTGGGTGACGGTCTGTGCGGCAATGGTTTTGCCGAAGGCCACCCGCGCCGTGGCGCGCTGGCACATCAATTCGAGTGATCGCTCGGCCAAGCCGATCAGGCGCATGCAGTGGTGAATCCGCCCGGGGCCCAGGCGGCCTTGCGCAATCTCAAAGCCACGGCCTTCGCCCAGCAGCATATTGGTGGCCGGCACGCGAACCTGGTGGAAGTCCACCTCCATGTGGCCATGGGGCGCGTCGTCATAGCCCAAGACCGTCAAGGCACGCAAGACCTTGACACCCGGCGTGTCTACGGGCACCAAGATCATCGACTGCTGGGAGTGCCTGGGCGCTGTGGGGTCGGTCTTGCCCATGAAGATCAACACCTTGCAGCGCGGGTCTCCTGCACCGCTGGTCCACCACTTGCGGGCGTTGATCACAAAGTCGTCGCCATCGCGCTCAATGCGTGCCTCGATGTTGGTGGCGTCGGAGGACGCAACCGCAGGCTCGGTCATGGCAAAGCCGCTGCGGATCTCTCCGGCCAGCAGCGGCTTGAGCCAGCGTTCTTGCTGTTGCGGGGTTCCGTAGCGGACGATGGTTTCCATGTTGCCGGTGTCCGGGGCGGAGCAGTTGAACACTTCGCTGCTCCAGGGCACCCGCCCCATGATCTCAGCCAGCGGTGCATATTCCTGGTTGCTCAGGCCCGCACCCAGATCGCTGTGGGGCAGGAACAGGTTCCACAGGCCTTGGGTGCGCGCCAGGGGCTTGAGCCGTTCGATGGTCTGCAAGGGCGTCCAGCGCCGCCCCGCTGCGGTGTTGGCTTGCAGTTCACCGTGGACCGCGGCTTCGTTTGGGTAGATGTGCGCGTCCATGAAGGCCAGCAGTTGTTCTCGCAGGGCCTGTGTCTTGGGTGAGTAGCCGAAGTCCATTTGGTTTCTCGATTCCGTGTGGGGCTCAACAAGTTTGTGCAGGGCAGTGTAGGCCCCTGCCCGCGGCCGTGCGCACCGACCGTGCGCCGCTCAGGGCTTGTGACGGTTTCACGCCTCCCGGGCGCGTTGTGCGTACTGCCAGCCCAACTCAGCCAAGGGGCGCGCTCCCGCACCCGCCTGGCGTGCCTGTTCGCTGGCTGCCGTGCCGTCTTCCACCCGCTTGGCAATGCCTTGCAGAATGGCGGCCATTCGAAACAGGTTGTAGGCCAGGTAGAAGGTCCAGTCCCTTGCCAGGATCGCCCTGTCAATGCTGCTGGTGCGCCCGGTGCGGCCGCAGTAGGCATCGATGTAGGCTGCTTCTGATGGAATGCCCAGGTCGTCGAGTTTCAAGCCCCCAATGCCTCGAAACGCACCGGGGCGGATGTGCCAGGCCATGCAGTGGTAGCTGAAATCAGCCAAGGGGTGACCCAGGGTTGACAGTTCCCAGTCCAAGACCGCCAACACGCGTGGCTCGTTGGGGTGAAACATCAGGTTGTCCAGCCTGAAGTCGCCATGCACGATCGACACCTGTGACCCATCGCGCGCGCTGTCGGGCATGTGGGCGGGCAACCAGTCGATCAGCCGGTCCATCGCCTCAATCGGATGGGTGATGGAGGCGGCGTATTGCTTGCTCCAGCGCCCAATTTGGCGTTCGAAGTAACTGCCGGGCTTGCCGTAGTCGGCCAGCCCCAAGGCTTGAATATCGGCGCCGTGCAGGGCCGCCAGCACCCGGTTCATCTCGTCATAGACCGCCGCGCGTTCGCTGCGGTCCATGCCGGGCAAGGATTGATCCCACAACACCCGACCGTCGACATGTTCCATGATGTAAAAGACGCGGCCGATCACCGCCTCGTCTTCGCACAGCAGGTGCATCTGGGCCACCGGCACCTCGCTGCTGGCCAAAGCCTTCATCACCCGAAACTCGCGTTCAACTGCATGCGCCGAGGGCAGCAGTTTGGCCACAGGCCCGGGCTTGCTGCGCATCACATAGCGCTGGCTGGGTGTGCTGAGTCGGTAGGTGGGGTTGCTTTGCCCTCCCTTGAACTGCTCAATCACCAGCGGGCCTGTAAAGCCGGGCAGGTGCGTGCTCAGATAGTCCTGGAGCCGCAAGGCGTCAAAAGGCAGGGCGGCCGGGGTTCGGGTGCCGATGTAGGCGTCCATGCTGGGACTGCGCTCGTGCTGTGAGGGCTAACGGAATTGGGGGCTTCGCTTTTCAAGAAATGCGCTGGGGCCTTCATGCCCGTTGACATGAAAGAGGTTGTCGATGAAGTGTTCCCGCTCGGCATCCAGATGTTGCGCCAAATCGTCGCGCAACGCAGATTGGGCCAGTTTCTTGACGCTGGCCACCGCATTGGGGGCGAGCTTGGCCAGTTGTGCGGCCATGCTCAACGCCTCCTCAAGGGCTCGACCTTTGGGGGACACCTGACTGACCAGGCCATGGGCGTGCAACTCGGCTGCGCCCAAAGGTGTGGCCAGCCACAAGGCCTTGAGCGCCAGTTGCCGCGGCAGGTAGCGAGCCAGCTGCCAGCTGCCGCCGCCGTCCGGACTGAGGCCGATGCGCGAGTAACTCATCACCAACTTGGCGTCCTCAGCAGCGACCAGCAGGTCGCAGGCCAAGGCCAGGGACGCACCCGCGCCCGCCGCAAAGCCCTCAACGGCGGCTATCACCGGCTTCGGGCAATCGGTGATGGCCAGTACCAAGTCCTTGAGCAAGTTGATGGATTCAGCCTGATAGGGGCGCCCGACCACGTCCCCCATAGCGCGTACACCCAGAATGCGCTGTAAGTTGCCGCCCGCGCAGAAGGTGTCTCCCGCGCCGCACAGCACCACCGAGCGCACCGCGGCATCGGCCGCTGCTTGGCGCAGGCAGTCTGCGCCACGCCCATACACCTCGCGCGAAAGCGCGTTGCGCGTGCTGGGATCACTCAGCGTCAACACCAGGGTGGTGTCGCGTTGCTCGGCCAGCAGTTCGGTGGGCATGGTGATCCTTTAGATGACCGCTAGGCGTTGCAGGGCCTGGTCCAGCGTGGCGTCTTGCTTGGCAAAGCAAAAGCGAACGATACCCTGGTCGAAGCCGTCAGCGTAGAAGGCCGACAGGGGGATGGCGGCCACGCCCACTTCAGTGGTCAGCCACCGGCAGAATTCGGATTCGCTCTTGTCCGAGATGGCCGAGTACTCGACACACTGGAAATAGGTTCCGGGGCTGGGCAGCAGCTTGAATCGGGTTCGGGCCAATCCATCGCGGAAGCGGTCGCGCTTGGCCTGGTAAAAGGCCGGTAGCTGCAGATAGGGCTCAGGGTTGCGCAGATAGTCGGCCAAGGCGTGTTGCATCGGGGTGTTGACGGTGAACACATTGAATTGGTGCACCTTGCGAAATTCGACGGTGAGCGCCGCTGGTGCCAAGACTGTGCCAATCTTCCAGCCGGTGACGTGAAAGGTCTTGCCAAAGCTCGACACCACTAGGCTGCGCTCGGCCAAGCCGGGATAACGGCTCGCACTCTGGTGGGCCAGTCCGTCGTACACCATATGCTCATAAACCTCGTCACTGATCAGCAGCACGTCGGTGGGCGCCAGCAGCGCTTGCAGGCGCAGCATGTGTTCAACGGTCCAGGTGGTACCGCTGGGGTTGTGCGGGCTGTTGATGATCAGGGCGCGTGTGCGTGCTGTGAGGGCAGCGGCCAGTCGCTCAAAGTCGGGCTCGAAGCTGCCCGGTACCAGGGGTACGCGAACCACGCGACCGCCGGCCAGCTCGATATTGGGGATGTAGCTGTCATAGCAGGGCTCCAGCACGATGACCTCATCGCCGGGATGCACCAAGGCCAGGACTGCGGTCAGGATGGCCTGTGTGGCGCCAGCCGTGACGGTGATCTCTGTGGCCGGGTCATAACGGTACCCATATAGCGCCTGAACTTTGTCGGCCACCGCCTCGCGCAGAGGCGCTGCACCGGTCATGGGGGGGTATTGGTTGAGGCCGGCCTTCATGGCGCGGTTCACGCCTTCCAACAACTCAGGGTCACAGCCAAAGTCGGGGAAGCCTTGGCCGAGGTTGACCGCGCCGTGCTGCTGCGCCAGGGCTGACATCATGGTGAAGATGGTAGTGCCCACAGCGGGCAGGCGCGACTTCAAAGGGGAAAGGCTGCGCACGGTTGTTGAGTCCTTCAGTCTGGCCTGCCGTTAGGCACCGGGGCGCTTTGGGCTACGGCTGCTTCAGCGGCTTCAAGCAGCCCGGGGCTTATGAATTCAGAGTCGGCCAAGCTTATCGATTCCTTGGGGGCGCAGGCGGCGTAATTCGGTGGCCATGGCCGCAAAGGGCAAAGCCCACCGGGCATCACGTGCGCCGTGGGCGAACAGGGTCAGGGCAGTGTGGGTGCTCACCGGCAGGTTTAACGATATCGCACGAGCCAGGCGAAGGCGCCCAATGACAGCATCAGGTACAGCAGGCCTGGTGCTGCGGCCGCCACCCAGGGTGACCAGCCTTGCAGCAGGCCCAGGTGGCTGCTCAGGCTGTTGAACACCATGAAGCTGATGCCCATCATGATGCCCCCAAATACCTTCCAACTGATGCCTCTTCCCCGCGCATGCAGATAGGCAAACGGCAGGGCAAGGCCCAGCATCACAAAACAAGCCATGGGGTACAGAGCCTTCTTCCAAAAGGCAATGGCATGCAAAGCGAAAGCCTGGTCTTGTCTAGACAGGTGACGGCTGTAGCGCCACAACTCCAAGATGGTCATGGTGCCCACCGGGAGAACCGCAGCCGACACCACGCTGGCCTTGAGGTTGCTGGACCATTGCATCACCGGCGTTTGCGTCACCTGCACCGACCCGATGCCCGATGTCCAGTGATCCACTCGGGCTTCGCTTAGGGTCCAGCGGCCTTCTTCGTCGGCACGGGCGCGGTGCGCCGCTATGCGTCGAAGCAAACGGCCTTCAACGTCGAATTCATAAATGCGTACCGATTGCAGTTCACCTTCGGCACCCAGTCGCGACACATGGACCGACACATTGCGATGCTCGCCCGAGGGCTCGTCGATCCGGTCTCGTATCCAGGCACCTGCTGGGCCCACGCTCAAGCCACCGGACGCCAAGGCCTTCAATGAAACGCTTTTTTGTGCAGCTGCGGGCGCGAGCACATCGCCCACCAGCAGGGTCAGCAGGGCGAACAGCAGGCCAAGCGTCGACAACATGCCCAGTGCCCGTCCCGGCCCAAGGCCAGCGGTGCGCAGGATGGTGAACTCACTCGATTGGGCCAACCGCGACAAGGCGTAAATACTGCCAATCAGCACCGTAATGGGGAACAGTTCGTAGAACCGCCCGGGTAATTCAAGCGTGGTGGATAACAAGGCAGCAGAAAGGGTATAGCCCGACCGGCCGATGCGCCCCAGCTGATCGACAAAGTCGAAGAAGAACATCAGGGCCAGAAAGGCCAAGGTGGTGAAGGCCACCGCCGACAGAATCTCCCGATAAATCAGGCGATGAACCGTTCTCATGTGGAGGACCTTCGGATCGCGCGCAGGGCACTCGTGTGTGGTAGGCGCCAGCTGATGGCTTGAGAGCGCCACCACAGCAGCGACCAGGCCAGCGCAGCAACACCGCCATGCAGGCCTGCCAGGCCTGTCCACAGGGGCCAACGCTGCGATTGAACCCAGGATTGACTGAGGTTGATCAGGTTGAAGTAGACAACGAAGGTCAGCAGCGCAAAGAGCACACCCCATTGGCTGGGCTTGCGGGGGTTGCTCACCGACAGCACCAGCCCCAAGACCAACAGGTTGACTGCGGATAAGCACAGGCCGATGCGCCAGGCCAACTCCCCATGCGATTCAGGTGTGTCCAGCTGCAGCAGGTCCCACGTGGCCATGGTCTTTGGCGTCGCGTCGGCGCGGCTGTTGCTGGGAGCGTCGCCGATGCGCACCAACGCTAGGGCGAACGAGGCCTGAAGGCTCTCGGCGTTGTCTGCCTGGCGGTCAAGTCGATGCCCTTGGCTCAGGGATAAGTATCGTCCGTCGGCCTGTAAGATCACTTCACCACTTTGTGCGGTGGTCAGGGTCTCGCGGTTGTCGGTCTGGCTGTGGATGAACACGCTGCGAGCCTTGGCCGGGTTGTCCGAGCTGTCTTCGCGATCGCGCTCGATGAAAAACACGCTGCGTCCGTCTCGAGAGAGTTGAAATAGCCCGGGGGTGACACGCGACAAATCAGAACGCTCTGAATAGCGCAACATCAACTCAGCAGCCTGACGATTCGTCCAGGGTGTAACAAGCAGCACCAAGGCCGCTACGGTCAGGCATACCGGCCAGGCCATCCGCGCCACCGGGCGCACGAAGCGTTGCAGCGACAAGCCCGCAGTGTTCCAAATCACCATTTCGCTATCCCGCCAGACCCGGCCCAGGGTGTGCACCACCGCCACAAACATGGACAAGGCCAACAGGGGGGCGAGTTGGCTGATGCCGGAAAAACCCAGCAGCAGCAGTACGTCCTGCGCCGATACACGGCCCTGCGCGGCCGCACCCACGGTGCGCACCAGCCCCAGGGTGAGCACGATGGTCATCAAAACAATCAGGGTGGCGCCGAAGCTGCGCGCCAATTCCCGGCGGACGGAGGTATCGAATAACATGAGGACCTGTCTAGAAGCTGGTGAATTATGGACTTCAAATCAGTTGCACCGGGTGCGTCGGGCCTCGCGGCTCTGAGCGCCGACGCTCTGCTGGTGGTGGTTGCCGGCACTTCGATGCCTGCCGATGCTGAGCCTGCGCTGGCCACGCTGCTGCGAGACGCTGTCAACAGCGGCGACTTTGAGCTCAAGGCGGGGCGTACCCTTTATGTGCACCGCCCGGCGGGCTTGAAGGCACAGCGACTGGTCTTGGCGGTGGCGGGCGACGATTCAGCCAAATCGTTCAAGGCCGCCGTAGCCGCTGGTTTGGGCGCCGTCAAGGGCCTGGGCGTGTCACACCTGGCCGTGGCCCAAGTGGGCTCTTCGCGAATGACCGAAGTGCATGCTGAGGCTCTTGCTGCTGCGGTGTCCGATGCGGTCTACGTGTACCGGCACACCAAGCCCAGCGCACCCAGCGCACCACGCCTGAGCCGGGTATCACTGACCTGCGCCAAGGCCGATTCCACCATGGTAACCGTGGGCCTGCGCCGCGGGGCCGCGGTAGCACGTGGCATTGAAACAGCGCGTGAGTGTGCCAACCGGCCGGGCAACCATGCCACGCCGCGCTTCTTGGCTGAACAGGCCCGTGCCCTGGCACGTGAGCATGGCTTTCGGCTTCAGGTGCTTGACCAAGCGGCGGTCAAGAAACTGGGCATGGGGTCCTTTATGGCGGTCGCCCAAGGTTCGGATGAGCCGCTGAAGTTCATCGTCTTGCAGTACCAGGGCGCTGCCAAGGCGCAAGCACCCGTCGTGCTGGTGGGTAAGGGCATCACCTTCGACACCGGTGGCATTTCCATCAAGCCTGCACCCGAGATGGACGAGATGAAGTTCGACATGTCCGGTGCTGCCAGTGTGTTGGGAACCTTCAAGGCCCTGGGCGAACTCAAGCCGCAGGTCAACGTGGTCGGTTTGATTCCTGCCTGCGAAAATATGCCCAGCGGCAAGGCCATCAAGCCGGGTGATGTGGTGAAGTCGATGTCGGGTCAGACCATCGAGATTCTCAACACCGATGCTGAGGGACGCTTGATTCTGTGTGATGCGCTGACCTATGCCGAGCGCTTCAAGCCCGCGGCGGTCATTGACATCGCCACACTCACTGGTGCCTGCGTGATTGCGCTGGGCCACCACCATAGCGGGCTGTTCACCTCTGATGACGAGCTTGCTGAAGACCTCCTGCAGGCAGCCAAGCGCGCCTTGGATCCGGCATGGCGCATGCCGGTTGACGAGGAATACGCTGAGGCCCTGAAGAGCAACTTCGCCGACATGGGCAATGTGGGCGGGCGTGCCGGTGGCGCGGTCACCGCTGCCATGTTTCTCAAGAAGTTCACCGCGCGCTACCGGTGGGCCCACTTGGACATCGCCGGCACTGCTTGGAAGAGCGGCGCTCAAAAGGGGGCCACAGGCCGCCCGGTGGCCCTGCTGACGCACTACATCTTGTCCCAGGCTCGATGAGCGAACCGGCCTCTTCAGTGGCCTTCCACACCGGCGTGACCGATCCGGTGCAGCATATGCTGCGCCTGGTCCGCAAGGCGGTGTCCCTGGGTTCCCGCGTGCTGGTACTGGGGCCGGCTCAGCCCTTGCACGAGCTTGATGAACAACTGTGGACAGCAGACCCTGGCAGTTTCCTGCCCCACGGGCTTTGGACACCTCAAGCCCATGGCAGCACGCGCCTGAGCCTAGCCGCAGTTTGGTTGTGCACCCAAGCCGATGCGTGTTTGCAGGCCAACGATTCAGCCACCTTGCCGGAGGTTTTGATCAACCTGGGAACGCCGAGTGCACAAGCAGACGGGGCCGCGGCTGTGTGCGCTGCGGGCGTGCGCTTTTCCAAAGTCATTGAACTGGTGCCACAGGACCCGGCAGCACGCGCATCGGGTCAGCAGCGATGGCGTGCTTGGCGCGAACAGGGGGTGGTGCCTGCCCACCATGCATTTTCATGAATGAGCCGCTGCGCATTCCCCCAGCCGGCCTGGAGCCGCCGGTATTGACCGAGGTGTTGAACGCCGGGCCATTGAACCCTGCACGCGTTGACCTGAAGGCCATCGAGGCGCGCTTATTGGAACGACTCACCCAAGGCTTGCAGCGGCAGTTGGAGCAGCGGGTGCACGCGGCGGTTGTGCCGGCGGTTGCGGTCTTGGCCGAGCGCATAGCGCACAAGGCTGCGCAGGAGGTGGCTGCTGATTTGGCCGAACGTATGCACGAAGACCTACAGCGTGCGGTACGGGAGGCCGTGCGCGAGGTCCTTGAGCCCATCGACCGCGCTTGAGTCGGCTGAACGGCGACTGGGGCCGTACCAGCCAGGTTCTGCGAGCTGCACCCGCTATACTCTGTCGCTGCTCGGAGAGATGGATGAGTGGTTTAAGTCGCACGCCTGGAAAGCGTGTGTGGGTTAATAGCCCACCGCGGGTTCGAATCCCGCTCTCTCCGCCAGGCATCAAGCATCTATGCGCCTCACGGGCGCATTTTTATTTGTGTGACCTGCTCCCCAACAGCCGTGCCAAGCTGAAGTAGCCCTTATTTTGAGGGTTGTGGTGAGCGGGCGCGAATAAGGTGACCATGCCAGCTATTGAACGCGCCAACTCCTGTTGCTTCAGTTACGTACCGCCAGGGGGCGGGTCAGTTGGACGCCCCTAACCGCCGATACCGACGCTGCACGATCCACCTCATCCGATTCACGGGATACTTGGGCTATCTACCAACTCGCTGGGCAGGCCGCTCACGAAGGATGACAACCTACACCAACTGGCCTCCTCGATAGCCGGGGCGGTTCAGTTGTTTGACAACAGGTTGACCCCGAAAAGGTCTAAAGACGCAATGCGTCCTACTTGCTGCGTCGCTGGTCGATGAATTGATTGAACGCCTCGCGAGCCTCGGAATTTGTGAACAGCGCATCGTGACCGCCGGCAACCTCAAGGAAGACGGAACGCTGGCAGTCCTTGCAGGCCTGCACGGCCTGATTAAACAGCGGCCACGAGCGCATCTGGATCGTGCTGTCGTTGAGTCCCTGGACGAATAATGCATCCGCCTTGAACCCCGCGGTGAACGACAGCAGTGAGATCCTGCGATAAGGGGCGGGGTTGGCGGACGCAGGACCGTAACGCGACACCATCAATCCGCACTCCTGGCTAACCGGCGCGCTACCGCGTTCCTCAAGCAGGCAGCGGAATTCGAAGTCGAGGGGTCCCGGGGCATTTGCGATCACTCCATCGGTCCGATGCAGTGTGTTCAGCCGGGTCACGACATACGCGCCTTGGGAATGGCCGGCGATGAAAATCCGGCCGATGGACAGGCCCAACGCTTTTGAGGCTTCGTTCTTTACCCAAAGGAGAGCCGCCTCCGCCTCGCGCAAACCCTCGCCGACCTCGCGGTTTTGCTGCGGATAGGCGACGCTGACCAGCAGCATGTCGTCGCGCTGCAGCAGACGCTTGAATTGTTCAAGGGTATTCTCAGCAGACGGCAGTATCAGGTTGTCGAACCACACGGTAGGGTGGTAGAGCACGAGCGCATTTTTGACCGATGCGGACGGCATGTGGATCACAACCTGCGCCGAGACCCCGCCATAGGTGATGGTGCGTATACCCTGCGCAGTCTGAACCGGGGCGACGCCAGACGACCCTGAACCGCCGCAGGCAGCCAGTGCGGTAAGCATGCCGAAAAGCAGCGCGAAAAGCAGCCGCTGGTTGGTTTTCGAGTGGCACATGTTTGCCATGATGCTTCCCATGCCGGCCTAACTCGGTGTTAGAAGTTATCGGCGCCCACAAGATCCTATTGAAGTCAGCTGCACACCGATGACGTTACGACACTGTAGTTTACTTTTCTGACGTAGTTGATCTAACCCTCAAACGCAGGCACATAACCCGATCGCCTTCAGCCGCATGCAGTCGCGCCAGCAATTCTCGGAATGCGGTGCCAACAGCCTCGAGCTTGCTTGTGATCGCTTCACGCCTATCCATAAGGTCTAGAGCTGGCCACGCCTCCCGGTATGTCAGGAATCTCATCACCCCCTCCCGCCCGGCTTCGGTCTGGCTTGCGCTGCGCGTGCGGATGCTTCGTCCTTTCCTGGGTGACGCCTGAGCGCCCAGCAAGGGTTAGCACCAGTTATGTGGCTGCAGCCTCTCGCTAGTATCGAATTGGGCTTGCGGTTCGCCCCTGTGCGCCGGAGCCTCTCTCTTACACAAGTTACAGGAGGCAACATGCGCGACCTTGAATTTTCCACTTCCGCATCACGCCGCACACCACGCCTATTGCCCCTGGCCCTCCTGGCCGTGGCCGGCATGGTGGCCAGCGGCACTGCTGCGGCCCAAACCGTCACCGTCAAGGCTGAGGATTTCCAGAAGACGGAAATGCCCTGGGACATGGCCTTTTTGCAGGACGGCACCATGTTCTTCACCGAAAAGTGCAAGGGCCTGTCGGTACGCCTGCCTTCGGGGAAAGTGCAGGCACTGCTGGGTGTGGGCGGCAGCACCGGCTACGGCACAGTCCGTGCAGACCTGTTCTGCGACGGGCAGGCCGGTGTGCAGGGCGTGGCGGTCGACCCGCAATTCGCATCAAATCGTTTCGTCTATCTGTATGCCAGCTCCAAGGGCCCGAACCGCACCTATGGCGGCTACAACAACATTGTGATGAGGATGAAGGTTGACGCGGCGCTGGCCAAGGTGTCGGATATCGTCGAAATCATCAACGACATCGGCTACAAGCCCGCGAAATCCAACCATCCCTTTGGCGGCCCAGGTGCCCACAACGGTGGACGCCTGCGCTTCAATCCAGGCGACGGTTTCCTGTATGTGACCACGGGCGACAACCACAGCGGTGAAGGCCCACAAAGCCCCACGCAAATTCGTGGCAAGGTGCTTCGTGTGGACCGCGACGGCAAGGCTGCACCCGACAACAAACCTCCAGCTGGCTTTGACAAGCGCGTCTTTGCCTACGGCTTTCGTAATCCACAGGGCATTGCCTTCCGCCCGGGTACCAATGAGCCGTTCATCTCCGAAAACGGCCCGTGGCACACAGACGAGGTAACCAAGCTGGTCAACGGTGGCAACGGTGGATGGGACCCGCGTGACAACCGCAACGGCCGCGGTGCCTGCCCAGATGGCTATTGCGGCTATTCGCCCAATCAAATGGGTGCAATGCCGCCAGCCGAGCGCGGTGCTTTCATGCCCATGACGGACCTGAAGGCTTACCCCCAAGCGCTCAAGCCCGCTTGGACCAATAACGGCCTGTCCCAGGGTATGTGCGGCAGCGTCTTCTTAGTGGGCAAGCAGTGGAAGCAGTGGGAAGGCCGGCTGGCTGTGGGCTATGCCGGCATTGGCATCCACGGCACCCCCACGGGTAACCGCATTGACATTCTGGAGCTAAGCAGCGACGGCTTAAGCTCCAAGCGTGAGGAACTGTCCTGGCCGACCTTTGCGGGCCGCATGCGTCATGTGTCCTCGGGCCCTGATGGTGCCTTGTACGTGGCCGATGAGGCCAGTGGCATGATCTATCGTGTCACGCCGAACTGATTGAGAGGTCAAAGGGAGGCGCTGCGCTATGCGGCGCCTCTTTTTTTGTCCTCCACTGCTTCACTACAGGTCCTGATCTGTGGGTCTGGACGCAAGTACGAAACACCAAGGAGCCGACTCTATGGCCATGACCAAAGGACAAGCGCGCTGGCGCTGGTGGGCCTGGGCCGCGCCGGCTGCTGCAGCGACCTTGATCACCGGCCCGGGCGCAAGCACGGCCGCTCGGGCAGACACGCAGGCGCTGAATACCCTGCTGCTTCGCAACAACTGCATGGCCTGTCACCTGATTGATAAACGAAAGTACGGCCCACACTTTCAAGAAGTGGCTGCCAAATATGCGGGCCAGCCCGGGGCTGTGGCCACGCTAGCGTCCAAAATTCGAGACGGCGGCAGCGGCGTTTGGGGGCAGGACACCATGCCGCCTCAGCCTGCTGTGACCGAAGCCAACGCCAGGGCCATGGCGGAGTTGATCTTGGCCCTCAAGCCCTGACGGTTGTTGCAGCCGACCCAGATGTGGGCGGGTACAGCCGATGAAGAGGCTGGTTTCACCCGCCTCGGGCGCCCTCGGTCTTGCAGTGATGGTGGAGACGAGGAGGATCGAACTCCCGACCTTCGCATTGCGAACGCGACGCTCTCCCAGCTGAGCTACGTCCCCGCACCGTCCAAAAGTGTAGCTTAGGGCCTAGCGCATGTCCTGCTCGCGCAGCACCTGGCTCCACAGTTCTCTGCCCTTGAAGTCCCATGACCGCATGGTCAGGGTCCGCTGGCCGCGGGTACCGGCCACATCCAGGGTACAGAAGTTGCGCTGATTTACGAATGTTCCGGGCACGTGGAGGGCCGGGTGCTCGGGTTTGGCATTACGGCCTGGACCGGACGTGGTGGGGGAACAGGTGAGTTCATGCAATGGATAGGTTCCTGCTCGCGGCAGCCGCAGCAGCTCGGTGTGGTGGCGGTCGCCAGAGGCCAGCATCACCCCTCGAATGCCATGATCTTGCAGCCATTTTAGAAACCCATCGCGCTCGGTACGAAAGTTGTGCCAGCCCTCGAAGCGCTGCGGGTCGTTGAGGACTTGGCTGCCGCTGACGATCACCTTGAAAGTGGCAGTAGAGGCCAAGAGTGCATTCTTCAGCCACCGCAGTTGGCCCGCGCCGAGCATCGTCTTGTCGGGATTGTCTCGGTCACGGTCGCTGTCCCGGTGGTAGCGGCCGTCCAGCAAGAAGAACTCGATGTCGGACTCCATGAAGGACCCAAAGACACCCGGTACCTCTGGCATGCCCCAGCTGCGGTTGGCCCACTGGCGCTTGAAGATGTCCAGGGCTGCACCTTTGAGCGAGAAGCTGCCATTGGCGTCGTTGGGCCCGAAATCATGGTCATCCCAGATTGCAACATGGCGTCCGGTTCGCAGCAGGGGTTGCAATTCGGGCAGGGCACGGTCGTGCCGCCAACGGTGGGCCATTCCTTCAGCGCTGGTGTAGTCGTTCTCGCGGTAGTAAACGTTGTCGCCCATCCATACGGTGAGGTCAGGCTTGGCTTGGGCCATGGCACCAAAGATCTCAAAGTCGCCGCCGTAGGGCGCGCCGTCGCGGTCGCGCGGGGCTTCGTTGATGTAGGTGCACGAACTCAGCATCACACGGGTTTCAGGTGGGTGCACACCCTGGCGAAACTGCCAGCGGGCGTGGGTGCGAAAGCTCAAGCTGGCGTCTTGTGCTCGGCCGTCTACGAGCACCCGGTAAGCATAGGCCTGGCCGGCCTCCAGCCCGGTAAGCCGGGCGATGGCGGTCCCCGGCGCCAGCTGCGCATCGGACTGCACCCGCACGCGCCGTACTGCACCGGGTGCCGGTGCCTGGGAAGGCGAGGCCCCAGCGGGCAAAGCCCAATACTCCAAGTCCACAAGCCCCGGTCTTTCTGTGAGCAGCCAGATGGACGCGTTGTGCATGTCCACATCGCCCACCATGGGGCCTGCCCGCAACGTGTTGGGGGCTTCAACCGCAGGTGTCCCAGATGCCCGTTGCGCATACGAGGGCAGGGTGGCGCTCAGGCCGAACAGGGCCACAGAAAGGCCCAATACCGTTACGATCTTGCTCATGAACACGATGACTCCAGAGGCAATTAGCCAGGCCTATAACAACCGCTTGAGGGTGCCTGACTTTCAAAACATCTTGCGATTATGGGACGAGCATTCGGCCTGGGCACGGCAGGGCCTGCAGGCTCAAGGGCTGGGCCACTGGAACCTGCGGTACGGCCCCAGACCGCTCAACACCTTGGACGTGGTGCAGGCTGCGCCCGCGCCGCTAGGTGCATCGTTGGAGGGTGGTGCGGGTAGGTCAAAAGCCCATCCAAGCGGTGCCCCGATCTTGTTTTTCATCCATGGCGGCTACTGGCGAATGCTGGACAAGTCGGCACAGACCTTCATCGCACCACGCTTGAGCCGGCGCGGCGCCATGGTGGTGATTCCCAACTACTCGCTGGCTCCGTCGGTGACATTGGAGGACATCTGCCTGGAGATCGTGCAGGCGCTGGCCTGGGTGTGGGCCCATGCGGCTCAATGGGGTGGTGACCCGAACCGCATCGTGGTGGCTGGGCATTCTGCCGGCGGCCACTTGACGGCCATGGCGCTGAGTTGCCGCACAGCGGTGCTGGGTGCAGCCCTGGGCCTGAAGTTACCTCAGGCGCTGAGCACCCGCGGCGTGGCGATTTCAGGCCTGTTCGACCTGGCGCCGCTGGTGCACTGTGAGTGGCTGATGTCCGATATTGGCCTGACACCCCGCTCGATTAACCGGCTGAGCCCGGCGGGCTGGCCTGCGCCGCCGGGTTGTCGCCTGATGGCGGTGGCCGGAGAAGACGAGAGTAGCGAATTCCACCGCCAGAACCAGATCATTTTGAAGGCCTGGGGGCCTGACGCTGTGCCGGTCGTGGAGACCATCGCGCAGCGTAACCACTTCGATGTGTTGTTGGACTTGATGGACGACAACGCTCGCCTCAGCGCCTTGTTGGATACTCAGCTTGGGCTATAGCTTCACTTGGTATGATAGTCAATCGCTAAACTCAGGATTGAGCGATTTGATTGGAAGGGAAATTCAACTCCGGTTATCGTCCCATCGATGTCTTGGACGAAGTGTTCAAGGCACGGCACCTCAACCCAATCATTGGAGATGGACTCGATGGCACTCAAAGGTACCAAGACCGAGCAGAACCTGAAGGACGCCTTTGCAGGCGAATCCCAGGCCAACCGCCGCTACCTGTACTTCGCAAACAAGGCTGACGTTGAAGGCCAGAACGACGTGGCAGCGCTGTTCCGTTCCACCGCTGAAGGTGAGACCGGCCACGCCCACGGCCACCTGGAATTCCTGGAGCAGGGCTCTGGTGACCCGGCCACCGGTCTGCCCATCGGCAACAGCCGCCAAAACCTGATGGCCGCTGTGGCGGGCGAAACCCACGAGTACACCGACATGTACCCGGGCATGGCCAAGACCGCTCGAGACGAAGGGTTTGACGAGATCGCCGATTGGTTCGAGACCCTGGCCAAGGCCGAGCGCTCGCACGCTAACCGCTACCAGAAGGCTCTGGACGCACTGGTCGACTGACCCTCACCGCCCGTGCCTTGAGGAAGGGGCCGCGTGCCCCTTCTTCTCATTGACACCCGGCTGATCTGTTCAACCCCAACCGCACACGAGCCCCCCATGAGCAGAGAAGGCAGCCTAGAGGCGCCTACGCGGCACCCGATCGACTGGCAGAACCCCGAGTTCTACAACGAAGAGAAGTGCTTCGACGAGATGGAGCGTATCTTCGACATCTGCCATGGCTGCCGCCGTTGCGTGAGCCTGTGCCAGAGTTTTCCCACGCTGTTCGACCTGGTGGATGACGGCCCCACCGGTGAAGTTGATGGGGTGAAGAAGGCCGACTACTGGAAGGTGGTCGACCAATGCTATTTGTGCGACCTGTGCTACCTGACCAAGTGCCCCTACGTGCCCCCGCATGAGTGGAACCTGGATTTCCCGCACACCATGCTGCGCGCCAAGGCCATCAAGTTCAAAAAGGGCGAGCTCAAGCGGGGTGAGAAGTTCTTGGCCTCCACCGATGTGCATGGCCAGTTCGCAGGCATTCCCATCGTGGTGCAGGCCGTCAACTCGGTGAAGAATACCAAGCTCGCGCGGCGGGTGATGGACTCTCAACTGGGTGTGCACCCCGACGCTTGGATGCCGGAATTGGCGTCCGAGCGCTTTCGTTGGAGCGCGCCCAAGGCCCGCTACAAGCAGGTCACAAACGGCGACCGCACCCTGGGTAAGGTGGCCATCTATTCCACCTGCTATGTGAACTACAACGAGCCTGGTATCGGGTACGACCTGCTCAAGATCCTGGACCACAACGAGATCCCGTATGTGATCGTGGACAAGGAGAGCTGCTGTGGCATGCCCAAGCTGGAGTTGGGTGACCTGCAGTCGGTGGCCCAGAGCAAGGAACAGAACATCCCGGTGCTGGCCCGCTACGCCCATGAGGGCTACCAAATCCTGTCGGCTGTGCCCTCGTGCACGCTGATGTTCAAGCAGGAAATTCCGCTGATGTTTCCCAACTGCACCGACACGCAGCTGGTGAAGAAAGCGATGATGGACCCCTTTGAGTATCTGATGCTGCGCAACCGCGACGGCCTCTTGCGGACCAACTTCAAGACCGCGCTGGGCAAGGTTTCGTACCACATCCCCTGCCATGGCCGGGTGCAGAACATCGGCAAGAAGACCGAGGAGATGTTCAAGCTGATTGGCACCAAGGTGGCGGTGCAGCTCAACACGGTGGAGCGCTGTTCGGGCCACGCCGGTACCTACGGCGTGAAGAAGCAGTACCACAAGGTGGCCATGAAGATCGGTAAGCCGGTGTTCAGGGCCATGGCCAAAGATGACCCCGACTTCATCTCCAGCGATTGCGCCCTGGCTGGGCACCACATCGCCCAGGGCATGAAGGAGGCCGGTACCCCCGCGCAGGCTTTGCAGCACCCGCTGAGCCTGGTGCGCCTTGCCTATGGCATGGCTTGATCGATTGATTCACAGGAGATTCACACCATGGCGACCATCGCCCGCGATAGCCTCATGACCCTGGAGGCCTACTCGAAAGTCCGCAAATCTGCGCGCGCCGATGCAATAGCGCACCGCAAGCTTCGCAGCGTGCAGCTGGGTGAGCACATCACACTGCAGTTTGAAGACGAGCAGACCATTCGTCGTCAGATTCAGGAGATGCTGCACATCGAAAAGATCTTTGATGAAGAGGGTATCAACAGCGAAATCGAGGCGTATGCGCCCCTGATTCCCGACGGCAGCAATTGGAAAGCCACCATGCTGTTGGAGTACCCCGATGTCCACGAGCGCAAGCGTGAACTGGCCCGCTTGATCGGGGTTGAAGACCGGATGTTCGTCGAGGTGGAGGGCCACGGCCGCGCATACGCCATCGCCGACGAAGACCTGGACCGAGAGAACGATGAGAAGACCTCGTCGGTGCACTTCGTGCGCTTCGAGTTCAACAAGGATATGCGCCACGCCGTCCTCGCTGGCGCGGCTGTCAAGCTCGGCTGCGACCACACCAACTACCCCGCCCACGTGGCTATTGCCGCGGACACCCTGGCCAGCCTGGCCGGCGACCTGAAGTAAACACGGGGTCGGAGTCAAGTCCTGGGCAAAGGCAGTTGGCCATCTCGACAATCAAAGCTGACCCCATGTTTTCCGTCCCCCCTTGAACGTTTTTATGAGTCTTGTTGAACTCCTTGTGAGTGCCTGGTTAGCCCTGGCGCTGGTGTTTACCGGGGTTTGGCTGCTGCAGCTGCGTACTGGCAACGCTGGCGAGGTGGATGCGGTTTGGGCCTGGACCTTGGGACTCTTGGGTCCTTGGTTCGCCTGGCACTCGACTGCCGAACCGGTGGTGCGGGTGATGCTCGCGGTGATGCCCCTGGTGTGGGGCCTGCGTTTAGGGGGCTTCCTGTGGGCGCGCAACCACGGCAAGCCCGAAGATGGGCGCTATGCACAGCTGCGCCAGGAGTGGGGCGAGCAGGCCCCCTACAAAATGTGGAGATTTTTCCAGGCTCAGGTGGTGTTTTCCATGCTGATTGCCCTTGGCCTGCTGGTGGCCAGCCGACGCGACACGCCGGTGCTGCCGGCGTGCATGGTGCTGTCAGCGCTGATTTGGCTGGTGTCCATCCTGGGCGAAGCGCTGGCCGATGCGCAACTGGCGGCCTTCAAGCGCAAGGCCGAAAACAAGGGCCGTGTGTGCCGCCAGGGCTTGTGGGCCTGGTCTCGCCACCCGAATTACTTCTTCGAGTGTCTGCACTGGGCGGCCTATGTGCCCTTGGCCTGGGGTGCTGAAGGTTTCGCACTGTCCTTGCTGCCGCCGGCGATCATGGCGTTCTTGCTGCTAAAGCTGTCGGGCATTCCGGCCACCGAGGCACAAGCGGCCCGCACTCGGCCTGAGTATGCCGACTACATTCGCACGGTAAGCCCGCTGATACCCTGGCCGCCCAAAGAGTAGGTCTGATCAGGCATAGTCCACCGGCATGCATGAGTCCTCGGCCCCAACTTCACCGCCGCTGCGGCGGGCGACCCCGGTCGTGCCAGCGCGCCCAAGCGCTGCAGCGCCCCTGTCGGCACGCTTGAGCACCGCCTTGATCGATGCCTGTGAACGCAGGCTCTTGCCAGACACCTTGGTGCGCGCCGGTATGCGCAGCCTGATAAAGCAACGCTTGCTCGATGAGGGTCTGGACCAACCGCCCCTGGCCGCCGAGCGCCTGGCTGCCCTGGTGCACGAACTGCGACAAAGCCCGATTGCCAAGGAAACCGATGCGGCCAATGAGCAGCACTACGAAGTACCGGCCGAGTTCTTCCACTTGCATCTGGGGCCCCGCCTGAAGTACTCGTGCGCCTGGTATGAGACCGGTACTGAAACCTTGGCCCACGCCGAGGAAGCCATGTTCAGGCTTTATGCCGAGCGTGCAGGCCTGGCAAACGGGCAGCGTATCCTAGACCTGGGCTGTGGGTGGGGCAGCATGAGCCTGTGGATGGCCGAACGCTTGCCGGGTGCCCAGATCGTGGGCTTGTCCAATTCTCACGGGCAGCGCGAATTCATCGAGGCTAGGGCGCGTGAGCGTGGCCTGTGCAATCTGACCATTCTTACGGCCAATGTGGTGGAGGCTGAGTTTCCCTTGCAGGGCGTTCAGGCGCAGTTCGACCGCGTGGTCTCGATCGAGATGTTCGAGCACATGAAGAATTACCAGAACCTGTTTGCCAAGGTGGCCGCCTGGATGAATCCCGGTGCACAGGCTTTGGTGCATGTATTCGCCCACCGCACGCTGGCCTACCACTTCGAGGTCCAGGACACCAGCGACTGGATGACGAAGTACTTTTTCACGGGCGGCATCATGCCCAGTGCCGATCTGTTTTTGCACTTCCAAGACCATTTGAAGGTGCAGCGCCGCTGGTGGGTGGATGGGCGCCACTACGAAAAGACCTCCAACCATTGGCTCGCAGGCATGGATGCAGCGCGCCAACGCATCATGCCGGTGTTAGCACAAGCCTATGGCGAGCAGGATGCCGCGCGTTGGTTTCAACGTTGGCGCATGTTCTATATGGCCGTGGCCGAGTTGTTTGGCTATGACCAGGGCCGCCAGTGGGGCGTGGTGCACTACCTTTTCGAAAAGCGATGAAGACGGCTGCGAACTCAAGGGGCGCCGCGCGTCGCCACGTTTTGCACTGGGGCCTGCGCGCGGGCTGTTTGGGCGCTGCGGGCGTGCTCGCGGGGAGCTTGAACCCATTGACAGCTCAGGAAGCCCCACGCCTTCAAGACACAGGCCTGCCCCCGTCAGACGCTGGGCTGCAGGAGCGGCAATTTTCTGGCCGCGCCTTGCATGCCGAAACCGGGAAGTGGCTGTACACCGAGCTGCATCAACAGCAGCTGCGCGGCGGCCGTTGGGTGGCTGGCACGATCCGCTATGTGTCGCCACAGGGGCAACTGCTTGGTGAAAAGAAGCTCGAGTTTGGCAAGGATCGCTTCGTCCCCCTGATGCGCACCGTATACCCGACGCTGGGCGAGGAAGAGGCCATCATTCAGGTGGGTGAGACCACGGTGACCATGGAGACCAGCAAGGCCGGCCAGCGCAAAACACGCGATGTGGCGCGCGTGGCAGGGCTGGCGGTTGATTCCGGCTTTCACGTGTTCTTGCAGGAGCGACTCGACGAATTGGCCTCGGGGCGCACCGTTCAGATGCAACTCGGTGTGATCAGCCAGTTTGACCACTTTCGCTTTCGCATTCGCCGTGCCGAGCTGGCGCAAGGCAACGTGCTGCGCTTGGTGGTTGAGGCCGATTCCATGCTCCGCTTGCTGGTCCCCACGGTGAAACTGTCCTACGACCTGCGCAGTCGCGACATGTTGGAGTACGAGGGCCTGTCGAACCTGGTGGACCCACAGACGCGTAAGGCGCCTGTGGTGCGGATCAGCTACAACTACGCTGGCTGAGTTTCAGTCGAATTTGTCGAGCACCGCACCCGCGCTGGCACTGGCTGCGTTCTGCGCGAATTTGGCCAATACACCACGGATGTAGCGCGGTGCGGGCTTTTTCCAAACCGCGCGTCGTTGGGCCAACTCGGCTTCGCTGACGTTCAGGCGCAGCAGCAGCAGGTGGGCATCAATGGTGATCGAGTCGCCCTCGCGCACCAGGGCGATCGTGCCGCCTTCGAAGGCTTCTGGGGCCACATGCCCCACCACCATGCCCCAGGTACCGCCGCTGAAGCGGCCATCGGTGATCAGGCCCACGCTTTCCCCCAAGCCCTGGCCGATCAAGGCAGCAGTAGGAGCCAGCATCTCGGGCATGCCTGGGCCACCCTTAGGCCCCAGGTAGCGCAGCACCATCACGTCTCCTGCCTTGATCTGGCCTTGCATGATGGCCGCCAAGGCCGATTGCTCGTCGTCGAACACCCGGGCCGGACCGGTGATCACCGGGTTCTTCAATCCGGTGATCTTGGCCACGCAGCCCTCGGGGCTTAAGTTACCCCTGAGGATGGCCAAATGGCCCTGAGCGTAGATCGGACGGGACACCGGCAGGATCACGTCTTGATTGGGGTCGAGATCGGGCACATCAGCCAGGTTATCCGCCAGCGTCTTGCCGGTGATGGTCATACAGTCGCCGTGCAGAAGGCCGTGCTTGAGCATTTCCTTCATCAAGGCGGGGATGCCGCCGGCGCGGTGCAAATCGATCGCCAAGTATTTACCGCTGGGCTTTAGGTTGCATAGCACCGGAATTTTCTTGCGCATGCGCTCATAGTCGTCGATCGTCCACTCGACGCCCGCGCAGTGGGCAATGGCCAGGTAGTGCAGGATGGCGTTGGTGGAACCGCCCGTGGCCATGATGACCGCCACTGCGTTTTCAATCGCTTTCTTGGTAACGATATCCTTGGGCTTGAGGTCCTTCTTGACAGCTTCTACCAGCACCGCCGCAGCTTGCACCACGCTGTCGAGTACCTCGTCTTCCACATTGGCCATGGTGGACGAATAGGGCAGCGACATGCCCAAGGCTTCGAAGGACGAGGACATGGTGTTGGCGGTGTACATGCCGCCGCAGGAGCCACTGCCCGGAATGGCGCGGCGCTCGATCTGGCAAAAGTCCTCCTCGCTGATCTTGCCTGCGCTGAACTGACCAACGGCTTCGAATACGCTGACGATATTGAGGTCTTGCCCCTTGTACTTTCCCGGCAAGATGGTACCGCCGTACACGTACAGCGCCGGGACGTTAGCGCGCAGCATGCCCATCATGCCGCCTGGCATGTTCTTGTCGCAACCGCCGATGACGATCACGCCGTCCATCCACTGTCCACCCACACAGGTTTCCACGCAGTCAGCGATCACCTCGCGGCTGACCAGGGAGTACTTCATGCCCTCAGTGCCCATGGCCATACCATCTGAAATGGTGGGGGTTCCGAAGAGCTGCGCATTAGCGCCGGCCTGCTTGAGGCCTTGCACTGCTGCATCGGCCAGGCGCTGCAGACCAGAGTTACATGGCGTGATGGTCGAATGACCGTTGGCCACCCCGATCATCGGCTTGCCGAAGTCGGTTTCCTTGTAGCCCATGCCGTAGTACATAGATCGGTTGGGCGCGCGGGCCACGCCTTCAGTGATGTTCTTGGAACGGCGGTTGGCGGGAGTGCTCATGGTGAAGTCGAAGTAGGGCGCAAGGCCTGCATTCTAGGTTCGGCTGATAGCATGACGGCTATGTGGACGCACCCCCAATTTGACCCTGTGGCCTTGGCGCTTGGGCCTGTGCAGGTGCATTGGTATGGCTTGACCTACCTGCTGGCCTTTGTCCTGTTCATCTGGACTGCCCGGCGGCGTTTACACCAGGGGACTGTCGCCGGCCAAGGGTGGACAACGCGCGACGTTGAAGACCTGCTGTTCTTTGGGATCTTGGGTGTGATCTTGGGTGGACGCCTGGGCTATGCAATTTTCTACAAGCCCGAGGTGTACCTTGCACAGCCCCTGGAGATTCTGAAGGTGTGGCAAGGCGGCATGTCTTTCCACGGCGGGCTCTTGGGTGTTATGGCAGGGATGGCGCTGTTTGCACGGCTGCGTGGGCGGCCGTTTCTGCAGGTGACCGATTTGATTGCGCCTTGTGTGCCGCTGGGTTTGGCCAGTGGTCGCATGGGTAACTTCATCAACGGCGAGTTGTGGGGCCGCTTGGCTGACCCCAGCCTACCCTGGGGCATGGTATTTCCACAAAGTGGTGTGTTGCTGCCACGCCATCCCTCACAGCTCTATCAGCTGTTGCTGGAGGGCGTGCTTTTATTTGTGGTGCTGTGGTGGTATTCCCGCCAGCGTCGGGGCTTGGGGCAGGTCTCAGGACTGTTCCTGGTGGGCTACGGCGTGCTGCGCTTTGTAGTGGAGTTTTTTCGCGAGCCAGACGCCTTCTTGGGCCTGCTGGCGCTCAACATGAGCATGGGTCAGTGGCTGTGCTTGCCGATGGTGGCGCTGGGCCTGATCTTGTGGTGGCGGGGCGCGCACGACTAACGTAGAGAGTGGAGTCAACATGAGACAGGTGTTTCTGGACACGGAGACCACCGGGCTAAGCCCGGAGGCGGGCGACCGGGTGATTGAGATTGGTTGCATCGAAATGGTCAACCGCCGGCTGACCGGCAACACACGGCACTATTACCTCAACCCTGAACGGTCTAGCAGCCCAGAGGCCCTGCAGGTGCACGGCCTGAGCGACGAATTCCTGGCAGACAAGCCCACCTTCGCGGAAGTGGCCGATGAGTTCTTGGCCTGGTTGCAGGGCGCCGAGGTAATCATCCACAACGCTGCCTTCGACACCAATTTCCTGGACCACGAGCTTAAGCGCCTGGGGCGCGAAGGCTTCGCGCGACATGTCGCGGGTGTGCGCGACAGCTTGCTGATGGCCCGTGAGTTATTCCCAGGCAAACGCAACTCGCTGGACGCCCTGTGTGCACGCCTGGAAGTCGACAACAGCAACCGAACCCTGCACGGTGCTTTGCTGGATGCAGAGCTGCTGGCCGCGGTGTTCATTCGCATGACACGCGGCCAGGATAGCCTTATGACCGAGCAGGGACATGCCGGTTCAAGCAGCGCCGGGGCCAAAGCGCTGGCCAGCCTGGACCTGGCGGGCCTTCCCCTGGTCGTGGTTCAGCCAGACGCTCAGGAGTTGGCCGAACACGAGCGGGTGTTGTGCGAGCTGGACACAGCCAGTGAGGGCAAGACGGTGTGGCGCGAACTTGTGCCAAAATAAAAAGGTTCCCAGTCGCAAGCTGTGGCCCAGCCCGTGTGGCCCTCCTAGGGCATACGTTAAGGCCTGAGCAAACCGATTCCGGGCGGTTAGCTCAGTGGTAGAGCACTGCCTTCACACGGCAGGGGTCGCAGGTTCGAACCCTGCACCGCCCACCAAAAAATCTTCATATAAACAAGCACTTAAAGGCGACTTTAGGTACTTTCGTTTATGTTTTGATTAGTATACGGCCAAGCCCGGGTTCCGTGCTGACTGGTTCCGGGGCTCTCGGTGGCGCCCACGGCGCCACGTGGGTCTCTCTGTCAGTTCGCCTTCGCCCCCGACAGACGCACCACCTCGCCCAGGCGCTGAGCGTCGCGGCGCATGCGGGCCTCGAACTGGGCGGCGGTGCCGCCCAGCGGGTCGCCGCCCTGGTTGCGGATGGTTTCCAGCACCGCCGGGTCCTGAAGAATCTTGCCGATCTCGGCGTTCAGGCGCGCAACCACGTCGGCCGGCGTCTTGGACGGCACGAGGATGCCGAACCAGCCGGTGAGCTCGTAGTCGTTGATGCCCAGGGCCTCGTTGACGGTGGGCACGTCGGGCAGCAGCGGCGAGCGGCGCGAGCCGGTGACTGCCAGCGCGCGCAGCCGGTTGGTGCGGGCGAACTGCAGTCCCACCGGCATGTTGACGAAGCCAACCTGGAGCACGCCGCTCAGGTGGTCGTTCGTCGCCTGGGCGTTGCCCTGGTAGGGGATGTGCATGAACTTCGCGCCCGTCTTCACCCCCAGCAGTTCGGCCGACAGGTGCCCGGAGCTGCCAGCCCCCGGCGTGCCGTAGTTCAGCTTGTTGGGGTCCCGGCGCGCGGCGTCCACCAACTCGCGCAGCGTGTTGAAGGGCTGACCCGGATGCACGGTGATGATGTTCGTGACCTCGGCCACCTCGATCACCGGCGTCAGGTCGCGCACGGTGTCGTAGGGCAGCGAGGTGTATAGGGCCTGGTTGGTGACCAGCGGCAGGCCGTTGATCAGCATCGTATGCCCGTCGGGCGCTGACTTGGCGACGAAGTCGTTGCCGATGTTGGTGCCGGCTCCGGGCTTCTGCTCCACCAGCACGGTCTGGCCGAGCGCGGGCCCAAGGCGCTGCGCGATCGCACGCGCAAAGGCGTCGGCGCTGCCAGCGAGCGCCGGCACGACGATGCGCAAGGTCTTGCTGGGGAAGGCCTGGGCGCGGGCAGCACCCGTGAGGGCGAAGAGCGGGGTGGCCGCCGCGGCGGCTAGGAGGTGACGGCGTTGCATGGGCAGGACTCCTGGTGAGGCGAGGTCAGTAGTGTTCCATCAGCGAGCCGAAGCCCGCCTTGCGGTCGTGGATGCCCAAGGCCCGCAGTGCGTGCCAGTAGGTGGCGGTGTTGATCGCGATCACCGGCTTGCCGAGGAAGAGCTCGGCCGCCGCGGCCAGGCGGATCATGGACAGGTTGGTGCCCACCTGCACGATCGCATCGACGTCGTCCCCGTCGAGCTGGCGGATGGCCTCGCGGCACATCGCGTCGGTGCTGTGGGCGATCTGCACCGGGCTGGGCCGGCGCAGGCAGACGTCGCGCACCACCGTGAAGCCGCAGTCCTCGTAGAAGCGGCGTACCTCGGCGTTGGCCACCTCGAAGTACGGCGACACGAAGGCGATGCGCTTGACCTTGTAGGCATTCAGCGCCGCCTCGGTGGCGAAGGAGCCGCAGGACACGCCGACCCCGGCGCGCTCGCGCATCATGTCCAGGTACTTCTCGGCCCCCTTGCGGCCGTTCCAGAAGGTGGCCGCGGACATGCCCATCACGAGGTAGTCCATCTCGCAGCTGCGCAGCACATCCACCGCGGCCAGTGTGGCCTGGTTGATGTTCTCGACCAGCTTCAGGAAGCTCGCGTCGTCGGTCACCGGGTCGTTCGGGATCGCGATGCGGCTGTAGTGGTTGGTCACGCCCACCGGGCGCAGGTCGTCGAAGTCGGGCTGGACAGTGGTGTTGGTGGACGGGCCCAGCGTGCCCAGCTTCTTGCGGTAGCCCAGGTGGTCCATGGTTCAGGCTGCTTTCTGGCTCGCGTCGAGCTGGCTGAGGAATTCGTCGCGCGTCATCACGTCGGCGTACTTCTGCTGCATGTCGAAGAGGTTGGCCTCGTGCGGCTCGAGCGCGCGGTCGCCCACGCAGTCGCTGATGACGACGGTGCGGAAGTTGTGCTGCATCGAGTCCACGACCGAGGCGCGCACGCAGCCGCTGGTGGTGCAGCCGACGATGACGCAGGTGTCCACCCCGCGCTCGTGCAGCCATCCGGCCAGGCCGGTCTCGAAGAAGGCCGAGGCCGACTGCTTGCGCACCACCCACTCGCCCGGCACGGGCGTGAGCGCCGGCACGATCTGCGAGCCCGGCGCATCCTCGGTCAGCTTCTGCAGCGGCGGCACACGCAGCGCGAAGACGTTGACGTTGGAGCCGTCGGCCTCGAAGACCACGCGCGTGTGCGCCACCGGCAGTTGCGCGCGCCTGAAGGCCGTCAACAGCAGCACCGTGGCCTGGGCTGCGGCCTCGATGTGGGGGCCGCCGAGCTGGTCGAAGTCGACGAAGCCGTTGACGAAGTCCACCAGCACCAGGCCGCAGCGGCGGCCGATACCGGACGTCCCGCCCAGGCCCTGGTGGCGGTAGATCACGTGCTTGTCCATCAGGCGTCCTCGGTGCGGCAGTGGGCGGGGGGCGGGCGTCTCACTCGGGCCGGGCGTGCCGGGCGTCGAAGGCCGCCACCCAGTCGAAGCCCATCATCTGCGAGAAGCCCTTGAAGTCGTGTGGGGGCACGGGCGGGTTCGTGGTTGATCCCTCGGCCTTCAGCGTCTGGTAGACGGCGCGGAAGGCGCTGCTCGCAGCCAGGAAGGCGGTAGCCGGGAAGATGGCGAGCCGGTAGCCGATGTCCTGCAGCTCGGCGCGGCTGAGGATGGGCGTGCGGCCGCCCTCGACCATATTGGCCAGCAGGGGCTTGTCGAAGCTGCGGCAGATCGTGCGCACTTCGTCCACCGACTCCGGGCTCTCGACGAAGAGGATGTCGGCACCCGCCTGCCCGTACAGCGCGGCGCGGCGCAGCGCCTCGTCCCGGCCGAGTGCGGTGCGCGCGTTGGTACGCGCGATGATCAGGAAGTTCGGGTCGCGCCGGGACTCCACCGCGACGCGGATTTTGTTGGCCGTCAGCTCGGCGTCGACGACGCGCCAGCCCAGCATGTGGCCGCATTTCTTGAGGAAGTCCTGGTCGTCGAGCTGCATGGCGCAGAGCTGTGTCACGCGCCCCACCATGTCGCTGTAGCTGGCCAGGCCCGCGTCCGGCAGGCCCAGGTGCGAGGCCACGGTGCCGCAGCAGGTCATACGATGGCCTCTGCGCGCTCCAGCGCGTCCAGCATCGAGGTCTTGCGCAGGTAGGCGCGGGCCTGCGCCGGGTCGGCGGCGGTGGCCCGCAGGGCATCCTGCGTCTTGCGCCGCTCGACGGGGTCGCGCTCCTCGATCTCGCGCTTGTTGCGCGCCGTGCTGGCGTTGATGTATTCGATGGCGATGGTGCGGCGCTGGCGCTCGTAGCGGTCGAGCACGGCCTCGGACTCGCCGCACTGCAGCACGCCCAGCAACTTGTGCGTCAGGTTCATCGCGTCGTGCACGCCGCCGTTCATGCCCATGCCGCCCAGCGGGTTGTTGATGTGGGCCGAGTCCCCGGCCAGGAAGACGCGGCCACGGCGGAACTGCTGCGCCACGCGCTGGTGCACCTTGTACAGCGTGCGGTGTACGGTGCGGTAGGGCTGCGGCTGGGGCAGCAGTGCCTGCAGGCGGCGCTCGACCGAGGCGTCACTCAGGCACTCCTCGTCGGTGTCGGTGGACGGGGTGGGGAAGAGCACGCGCCACAGCGTGGGCACACGCAGCAACACGCACCACTCCTGCGGGTCGGAGCAGTAGTTCACGTAGGACAGGCGCGGTAGGTGATCGGCGTACTCGAAATCGGTGGAGATGACGAGGAAGCGCTCGGGATAGGTGTAGCCCTCGAACTCGATGCCCATGCTGCGCCGTACCGCGCTCCAGGCGCCGTCGGCGCCGATCAGGTAATCGGCCTCGATCTGGTGCGGCGCGCCGTCGATCGTGAGGGTCGCGCGCACGCGGTCAGCGTCCTGCGTGACCGACTCCACGCGCGCTTGGAAGTGGAAAGCCACGTGCGGCATCGCCTCGAGCTGGGCCTTGATCTGCTGCGCAAGCTTCCACTGCTCGCACTGCAGGCGGAAGGGGTGGTCGGTGTCGCCGGCCAGCAACTGCATGTCGAACTCGGCGATCACGCCCTCCTGACGGTCGCGCTGTTGCGTGTAGCGCGCCACCAGGCCCTGCGCCACGAGGGCCTCGGTCAGGCCGTAGGGCGCCAGCATGTCCAGCGTGGGCGGGTGGAAGGTCGAGGCGCGCAGGTCGAGGTTGAGCTGCGCCGCGGCCTCGACCACCGTCACCTGCACCCCGGCACGCGCCAGCACGAGCGCCGCCACCAAGCCCACGGGCCCCGCGCCCGCGATCAGGATGTGTGTGTTCTTCATCGCCCTGTTCAGAAATGGAATCCGCCCCAATGTACACAAAGTTCTGTAAGCACTTCGGCGCTGCAGTCTGCGGATGGGTTATTGGTGACGGCCGGCGCGGCTTAGGCGGCTTCAGAAGGGGAATAGCCGTGCAGGTTCAGAAAGACTGCTTCAGGCCCACGCTGTACACCGTGGTGGATTCGCCGCGGCCGATGGTGCCGTCGATCTGCAGGCCCGGGCGCGCACGGCCGATGCCGCCCACCACACCGGCGGTGCAGCCGCTGTCCTGCGGCGGCGTGACAATCCACTTGAACTGCAGCGCCTGCGCATTTACCTGGTTGGTGGTGTCGCGCGCGATCAGGCCCGAGAACTCCAGGCCCTCGATCGGCGCATAGGCGGGCGACACGATCCAGGTGTGGGCCTTGCCGGGCATGCGTGAGTACCAGGCCTCCACATGGCCCTCGCCCTTGTTGTCGGTGGCGGCGTCGTCCACGGTGAGCGGGCGGCCGGCCAAGGGCGCTGCTGGCAAGCGCCGATGACAGCGCGGCAATCACGAGGGCACTGATGGCAGCGCTCGAGGGAATGTGTTTGTGCAAAAAGGTCATGAGAGGCATTGAGCTTGGCATTCAAGTTTTGTAGGAAGGATCAAGCCCACCTTGCCGTCGGGCCGTCGGGCCGTCGGGCCCCGCGGGGGGCGTTTGAAATTCCTATGCGCTTGAGCGAACCGGGCGTTTTCATCGTACGACCTGACAGCACCCTGTACTACGGCTCCGCGCAGACGATGCCCCTTGCCCGCCCATCGTTTCAGGACCTCCTGGGCGCCATCGACTTTGCCATCGTCAAGGGTTATCCTGCTCGCGGCGAATACACCGGGGAGGTGTAACAGTGAACTACCGGACGATCGCGTTTGACACGGGCGGCACAGTCCTTGACTGGCACTCCAGCATGCTGAACGAAGTCCAGCAGGTTCACGCTTGGCGAGCGCTTGGGTTTGACCCGCACGAATTCGTGAATACCTGGCGACGTAACACCATGAAGGGGATCGTCGGGCAAATCAGACCGGCGTTTCACATGGATGACGTGCATTGGAGCGCGTTGGAAGACACGATTGCCGCCTTTAGGCTGCCGTCTCCTTCTGCTGAAGTCTTGGACCAGCTTTGGAGAGGGTGGCATCGGCTGCGCACTTGGCCCGATTTTCCGGCTGCCTTGGCGAAATTGCGCAGGCACCTGCCGGTGGTTTCGTTCACGATGCTGCCGACGTCACTGGTTATCGACGTTTCCCGCTGCAACGGTATCACCTGGGATGCGATCGTTTCGTGCGAGATGATTGGTGTGTACAAACCCAATCCGGAGGCTTACCAAACGGCGGCCCGGTGGCTGGGCATCGCGCCTGAAAACATCCTCATGGTGGCCTGTCACAATTTTGACTTGAACGCAGCACAGGATGCAGGATTCAAAACAGCTTTCGTGCGGAGACCGGATGAGTGGGGGCCAGCTGGCCCACCTGACCCGCTACCTAACCGAGCATACGATCACGTCTGCGACAGCTTCGACGATCTCGCAGCAGAGGTGATAGGTGACAGGTGAACCTGGCAAAGATCGCTTAGAGCCGGGCGTGGCGGTAAGTGCTCAGAGCGTGAAAGCGGTAAAGGAAGGCAAGAAGGTGAGTTTTCGTGTTCGAACCGCCTCGAAGAAGCCAAAGTAGCCATGAACTTGCTGTAGTGCCGCTTGTCCGAACGGCGTCGTCTGGACTCTGTACGGAAAACACCAGCTGGTCCGAGCAGGTTCTCCGGTGCCGAAGGTGCCGCACACCAGGCTTACGCTGCATGCCGTAGCGGCCCAGCATGAGCGAGGGGTTAGGTAGCACTGCGCGGGGGGAAGCGGCTGAGGTGTTCATGGACTATTCGGAACCTTCCGCCTTCATGTGCTAGCACGCGGGTGCCTCGGCCTTGAATCTTGAACTCTCGGCCTCCTTGCGCACCCTCCCAGTTGTAGGTGTAGGTTGTCGACGCTGAGGCTCTGTCGGTGGTGAGCACGACAATCTCAGACAGGTAGAACCGCGCCTTCTTGACCGTGGGGTCACCTCTCCAGGTCTTCTCGAAGACGGCTTGGATTGCTTTGCGACCTATGAAGTCGCCGTCGTTGAAACGGAAGTAGGCTCGCTCATCGATCATGTCTTCGAGGAGCCTGAAGTCTTCCTTCATAGCCACTTCCTCAAAGTGATGGAGGAACTGTACGACCGACTCTGCGGTGACACTGGCTTCCATTCGTGGCGACTCCTGAGCTGTCGTTGTGCAGGCCGATGCGCTGAGTACGGCAGGCCAGCGGTGGAACGCCTCTTCGTGCATGGCCGATCATGGCTGGCCGCTGGCTCAAAGCTTGAGCTTGAATGTCATGCATCGCCGAGGGTCGAGTCCAGAGCTTAGCGCCTCAAGAGCAGTTTGGGGCTGTAGATATGTCGGTGTTTGAGCGTCCAGCTGACCGCCTTGAGGGCCAAACCCGCTAGCTCGCGAGGTGAGTCGCCGCTAATCGGTAGTTCCTGCTGTCCGTAAGAGACCCAACCAGAGTAGGTGTCCTCTTTCTCGCGACTGCAGAACCTCACCGCACAGTCCAAGACCTTATTCCACACGACGATGTCAAAGTCCTTGTCGATCTTGCGTTGCCTGTTGTCGATTACGAGCATTCGCAGTCCACGACTGAGCAGCCCGATACCTGGCCCCACGGGCTCAGATAGCCCGCTTGAAGACTTGGCACACACCCCAAAACGCCTCAAGAATTTTCATTACTAAGTGCTCAGATTCAGTGGTCTGTCCAGCCAGTAACGCGATCAACTTCGACGACCTATTTGCCTTGCCCGTTCCTCTTCCTATATGCTGTGATCAGCAGTACACGAGGCGTTCACCTTTGCGGGAGCTTGAGCCTTAGCTTGTAAGGGTCTGCTTTTACTTTGAAGTGCTTTTTCAGGAGTTGTTCATGATCGGTCATGTCTTGCGATCGTTCGCCTTGTTGATGACGCCCTTGTTCCTGCTTGCATGCGCGGGCACAGGTAACGCACCCTCGGCGGGCGGCGCTCCTGCAGCCACGCTGGTCAAAGCAGCCACAGCGAATCCGCCGCGGGCCATCCTGTATGTGGGTAACAGCTTTATGTACTACAACAACAGCCTGCATGGGATGGTCGGCCAAATGGCGCGCGGCTCGGAAAATGCACCAGCGGCGCAGCACCGCTCGACGTCGCTGACGATCAGTGGCGCTGGTATCGACTGGCACGACCTGGAATCCTATCTTCGTCCCGACGGGTTAGGCCGCTACTCGTTTGTCGGCGACAACGAAGTCCGCTTCAATCCGCCGGGGCGTCAGTACGACTCTGTGCTGTTGATGGATTGCAGCCAGTGCCCGGTACACCCGACCCTATCGAAGGTGTTCTTTGACTACGCCAAACGGCATTCGGTTACTGCCCGATCCAAGGGCGTGGAGCCAATGTTCCTGATGACCTGGGCATACGCTGACAAGCCTGAGATGACCAAGGGGCTAGCGGATGCATATACCGAAGCGGGTCGCCAAAACGCTGCGCACGTTATCCCTGCTGGACTGGCGTTTGCTGCATCCATTGCGAAGCGACCGGATATCAATTTATACGTCCCCGACAAGCGTCACCCGAGCCTCGCAGGCAGCTACCTCACGGCGGCCACGCTTGTTGCCTCAGTATGGAACGTCAATCCGGTGGGGAGTAAATACACCGCTGGCCTAGCTGCGGATGTCGCTCGTCATCTCCAAACCGTCGCGTGGGAGACCACCCGCAGCTATCACGGCCGCTAGTCAACATAAGCGCCTCCCTTGATCACGGTACTTGGCGGTAGCGGCTTTCGGGGGCACCGCGACGTGTAGGGCTGAGCGCTGAGGCGTCTTGTCTGGCTGGCGGTGGATGGATGTGCGTTGCCCGAACCTCGATCACTGCCTGAACACCGGGGCCGTCCGGTGCTCGACGGTCAGCCGCTACAACTGCTGTGCCGCCCGCAGCACATTTGCCTGAACATGCAGGCCGAACGCGTCCTGAGCCCTGGACCGTGATCTCACACCACTCCCGCGTCGGCGTTGACTGCGCTCGGGTCCACGCCCAGCTTGGCGGCTGCATCAAGGATCTCCTGCCACGTGGTGCCATCCACAGGAATGCCCTCTGCGGTGCGGCGGATGCGTGAGACGCGCTCGGGTTCCCCCGCCACCAACACGCTGTCCACACCGTCCCGCGGGGGCGAGGCCCTTACCCAGTCGATGAAGGCACGGGCTTCCTCTTCAAACGCGCCCGTGTCGCCCAGCGCGGCGGGGTCCAGCAGCACACTGAACATGCCGTTGAGCACGCGACGCTTGCTGGCATCAGCATTGCGCTGCGTGTGTCCGCCCGCCAGTGCCCCACCCAGCAGCTCGCACATCACGGCTAAGCCATAGCCCTTGTGGGCGCCAAAGGTCATGAGGGCCCCCCAGGGCGGTATGACGCTGTAGCGCGGATCTTGCGTGTCGCGGCCCTGGTCATCGATCAGGCAGCCGGGCGCCACCTGTTCGCCCTTGTTGTGCGCCACCCGGGTCTTGCCCTGAGCAATCATGCTCGTCGCGAAGTCCAGGATCACCGGAGATTGGTCGGGCAGGGGCACGCCGATGCACACCGGGTTGGTGCCAAAACGTGCATCCCCGCCACCGTGCGGGGCTACCACGCAACGCGCTATCACATTGACCAAGTGGATGGAGATCAGGCCGGCCCGCGCTGCTTGTTCCGCCCACGCACCGATGCGGCCGATGTGATGCGCGTTGCCGAGCGCCACGATGCAACTGCCGTGTTGGGAGGCCCTCTCGATGCCCATGGACATAGCTTCGTGGCCCACCACCTGCCCGAATCCGGCCTGGCCGTCTAGGCGCAGCAGTGCGCCGGCGTCCAGCACCGTACGCACGTGGGTGTTGGGCACGAGACCACCTTCTAGAAACGACTCGGTATACCGCGGCAGCATGCCGATGCCGTGCGAGTCGTGCCCGGTCAGGTTGGCCTCGATCAGGTTGCCTGCCACAGCCTGAACTTCTGGTTCCTGGCTTCCGAAGCCCCGTACCACTCGGTGCATGGCGGTGGTCAGTCGGTTCACGGGTATCAAGTGGGTGCTGCTCATGGGGTTGGGTGCTGGTAGGGGTTAGTGAGGATTGGACAGCGGGTGCCGGCGGGGGTCATCAATGCCCATATCGCGAGACCGAGGTGTTTGCCCCGGGTTTTCCTCGTGGGGCGTTGCGTCGCGCGATCCTAGACTGTGCTGGTCTTCCCACCACTCAGGACTGTCACCATGACGATGCATCGACGTGCCCTTCTAAAGACCCTGGCAGTCACTGGCGCCGCCGCTTTGACCTCGCCAGTGCTTGCCCAAGCCCCTTGGCCGAATCGGCCCATCCGCTACATCGTGCCCTTCGCGCCCGGGGGTACCACGGACATCCTCGGCCGTGTCGTGGGTGAGAAGCTCGCCGTCGCGCTGGGTCAGCCCGTTGTGATCGAGAACAAGCCGGGCCAGGGCGGCTCGGCCGGTGCGGCGGAACTGGCTCGTGCCGCGCCGGATGGCTACACCATTGGCGGTGGCACCATCAGCTCCCACGCCATCAACGCGACGCTCTACGACAAGCTGCCCTACGACCCGGCGACCAGCTTTGCACCCATCACCATGTACGCTACCCAGCCCAATGTGTTGCTGGTGCACCCAAGCGTGCCGGCCACCAGCGTCCGCGAATTCATTGTCTTGCTCAAGGCCAATCCCGACAAATACTCCTTCGGGTCGGCTGGCAACGGCACCTCGCAGCACATCTCGGGCGAGCTCTTTAAGACCCTGGCGGGGGTGAAGATGCAGCATATTCCCTATCGCGGCAGCGGGCAGATGATGCCGGAACTGCTGGGCGGTACCCTGCAGGTGGCGGTTGACAACATCGCCACCGCCATTCCGCACGTGAAGTCGGGCAAGTTGCGCGCCCTGGCAGTCACCACCACTCAGCGTTCGGGCGTCGCGCCGGATGTGCCAACCATGGTGGAGTCCGGGTTGGCGGGCTTTGAGTTGAGTTCCTGGCAGGCGGTCTTCGCGCCTGCTGGCACACCCAAGCCCATCGTCGACCGCCTCTACGCCGAGATCAGCCGCATCCTCAAGATGCCCGACGTGGCCAAGCGCCTGAGCGATCTCGGTCTGGACCTTTCTGGTATGCCCCCGGCCGATTTGGCCGCGGTCATCAAGGCTGACGTGCCCCGCTTGGGCAAGGTGGTCAGGGACAGCGGGGCGAAGGCGGAGTGAACACTCGGCTGGTCAGGTCGCGTCCGGCTCGGGCTTAAACCGCCCGGGTGGAAGCTTCGTCCGGCGCCAAACGATCACCACCAGCACCACAACAGCCATCACCAGCAGTGCTACCGGTCCGTACCAGAGCAGCGCCGTGCTGCTGTTGACCGGTGGCCGGTACAGCACGAAATCCCCGTCACGCGCCGTCATGTAGTCGGTGATCCGCTCGGGCGTGTCGCCGCGTTTGAGCATCTCTCGTACCTGGTTTACCCTGCGGCCTGTCGGCTTGAACAGGTTTGAATTTCCTATGGACGGATCGACCTGCCCTCGCTAGTTTCCCGTCTGAACCCTCGCCGCAGCGCGCTGCCGTGCCAGGGCGTAAGCGCCCTGTGGCACGTGCAGTAAGTCGGCCACCCGCCACGTCAAGTGGCGTTCGTGGTCGGCCAGATGGCCATCGGCATAGGCGACGGCCCACATCAGTTCCACCATGCGCAACTTCTGGGTGTCGTTGAACTGCTCATTCAGTTTTGAAGTGAATCCGAACAAGTCGGTAGCCTCCTGCGAAGCAGAAGTGGCCAGCTCAACCAAACGCTCGGCCTCATCAGCTCCGAGCTCGAACTTTTCGATCAACGCTAACCGTACAGCAGCCTGTTCACTGGCACCATAGTGGCCGTCGGCACGCATCACCTCCACGAGCAGCGCAGCAGTAGCCAGGCGCAGGCGGTGGTCTTCGTTATCGAATGTCGCGCTGCCAGCGGGCGCAAGCAGGCTGTCAAACAGGTCTCGTAGGGTTTTGAGCATGCCAATATCTTGGCACGTTACCGCAGCGCAGGGTAGAGCCAACGTCGCCAGATGGTCTGCCAGATCTTGCAGCTCGGCGCCAGCCAGACCCAACAGCATGTTGGTTGTGGCAATGTCGCGCCTGCCGTGCGGTGGGCCGAGAAATGGCACGCACGGGTGAGTTGGTCGATGAGCCGGCCGTTTACCCCGTGTTCCTCAAAGCACGTCTTCCACTCCAAACCTTTCAAGCGGAGGGGGATCGATTGATTAGCGCATTCAGGCATGCAGAAACCCTGCCTGAACCAGCCCGCGAGGCCACCATTGATGAGGCCTCCAATCAGGCCATGTCCACACTGTCGCAGGTGGCTGGGAACTGGTCTCAACCAGAAGTGCAATCCCAATTCATCCGGGGTTTAAGCAGTCTCTCAGATGCCCTCCAACACCACCACCGTTCGCTTGGCAGCATCTTTGCTGTAGTGCAAGATCGCTTGGTACTCGGGCGAGTCGTAAAATTTGTTGGCTTGTTCAAAGGAGTCAAATCGGACAATCACCAAGCGTGTGGGTGACCAAAGGTCGGACTCCTTGACGCTCAGTTGCCCGCCTCGTGCCAAGTATTGGCCGCTGTACTTCTCCGCAATCGCCTTGGCTCTGACTTTGTACTCCTCGTAGTGAGCGGGGTCGAATAGGTCAGTGTCAGCAATGAGGTAGGCAGCCATGATGTCTTCGAATCAGGACCTGGGTGCTTGATAAGCCACGCCGTGCGCCTTTTGCTGAGCTGCCAAGAACTCTTGAGAGGACATCAGGCGTGTGGTCTTGTAGCTCTTGATGTGGCCCGGCGCATTCACGGCCAGCGCCAGCGCGGCCGCAGTCACATCGTCCGGCAAGCTGGCGATGGCGACCAGGTCAAACTCACCCAGACAATAGTCCATGCTTTCAAACGTGCCCCCCATCTTCTCGACAACAGCCCGCACGCCCGCCACTCGGTCCTGAGGGTTGTTCACAAAGGCCGCTGCGGCGGCAGAGGTGTAGGCGGCTTGAACGAGGTACCGAGGCATGTGAGGCTCCTGCAAAGAAGATGACAAATAATTGCCTCAGTGTGATAGTTTCAGAGTGAGATCGTCATGGTAACAACCCTTCCAAATTGCACCCCTCCATTGACGGTACGGTGCAGCGCCTGCGCACCGAAGGCGCGTGACGATCCGCCCGCGCCGCACCCGTTCCCCAACCTGCCCAAGACCATGAAATTCATGCACACCCTCGCACAGGGCGCCAGGGTGGGTAGGAATTGACGCGAACCTTTAGGAACTTGAGTCTTCGGTTAAGTTCGGAGAATACAAATCCCAACAATCTGGGGGAGCTCGGTATTCCCGGAATGGCTCAGAGGCATTGCGGCTTTCCCTGTATGCCTTTATGAGCAAGCTCGGGAAGAATCCCTTCACAGAGAAGGTCTGTCCTGCTTGTGGCGCCATTCGCCTCCGATTTCCAGCGTTTCGTCGCAGCTGACTTTTTTTGCGATGCTGGTCGTGCAAGTGTACCGCCAGCTTCCGGTTTCACCCGAAAGGACAACCCTCCATGTCGCGCCACCGCAAGACCTCCATGATTCCGATCGCCCTGACGCTGTCGCTTTTGCTGGCGGCACCCATCGTGGCGAGTGCCCAGTCGACTACTCTAATTCCCCGGCAGGCCATCTTCGGAAACCCGGAACGCGCCGGTGCCCAGGTTAGCCCGGATGGTAAGTTCGTCTCCTTCCTAGCGCCGCGCGATGGCGTCATGAACGTGTGGGTGGTTGAGCGCGGCAAGCCCTTCACTGCCGCAAAGCCCATGACGAGCGAGAAGGTGCGCCCGATCCGCGCGTACAGCTGGATGGCGAACGGCGAGGACATCGTCTACGCACAGGACAAGGGCGGCGACGAGAATTTCCTAATGTATGCGGTGAACGTGAATAGCAGTAAGGAGCGTACGCTCACGGATTTCAAGGGCGTAAGGGTGCGCCAGTATGGATCCTCGCTCAAGCGGCCCGACGAGCTGGTGGTGGGTATCAACGACCGCGACAAGCGCTTTCACGACCCGTATCTCCTCAACGTCAAAACCGGAACGCTCAAGAAACTTTTCGACAACACGGCCCAGTACTCGGGATTTCTGGTTGACGACGCGCTCGACATTCGCTTCGCCACCAAGTCGACGCCCGATGGCGGCTGGGAAATGTTCCAACTCGAGGGCGGCAGGGCCACTGCGTTCGACAAGGTCGGATTCGAGGATTCGCAGACCACCTCCCCGGAAGGCCTCACGCGGGACGGAAAGACACTCTACTGGCGTGAGAGCCGGGGCCGTAACACCCCTGCGTTCATTGCTATTGACCTCGAAACGGGCGCCAAGCGCACCATCGGCGAGGACCCTCGCGCTGATTTCGGTGGGTCCATCGTCGATCCCGGCTCCGGCCGCGTTCTGGCCTACACCGTCAATTACCTTAAGAACGAATGGCGCGCCGTCGACGGATCGGTGAAGGGCGACATCGACTTCCTCGACGGGCAACTGAAGGGCGAGTGGGGCGTACAGAGCCAGACCCGCAATGGGCGCATTTGGGTGGTGAGCCATGATCCAGTCACTGCCCCGGCACGCACGCTGGTCTATGACCGTGACGCCAAGTCGCTCAGGGAACTCTACGTTGCGCGCCCTGCGCTCATCGGCGCGCCTTTGCCCACCATTTGCCCGCTGGAAATCCGCTCACGCGATGGCATGACGCTCGTCTCCTACCTCGCGCTTCCCGCGGGATCCGACAATGACGGCGATTGCCGCCCTGATACGCCTCTGCCCTTAGTGCTCAACGTGCACGGCGGCCCCTGGGCGCGTGATGGCTTCGGCTACGACGCCCAGAGCACGTGGCTCACCAATCGCGGCTATGCGTCGCTGCAGGTGAACTTCCGCTCCTCGACCGGCTTCGGCAAGTCGTTCATCAACGCCGGCGACCGGGAATGGGGCCGCAAGATGCACGACGACCTGATCGACGGTATCGACTGGGCGGTCAGGAACAAGGTAGCACTCCCCGACAAGATCGCGATCTACGGCGGTTCCTACGGTGGCTATGCGGCGCTTTGGGGCGCCACCAACACGCCCGATCGCTTCGCGTGTGCTGTGGCGGTCGTGGCGCCCTCGAACCTGGATACGTTGCTCGCCACCGTGCCGCCCTACTGGGAATCGTTCCGGGAGCAGCTCTACCGTCGCGTGGGAGACCCGCGCACGGAAGGTGGCAAGGCGCTGCTCAAAGAGCGCTCGCCGCTCACGTACGTGGATCGCATTTCACGCCCGCTGCTCATCGGCCAGGGCGCCAACGACCCGCGCGTAAAGCAGGCTGAGGCGGACCAGATCGTAACGGCGATGCAGAAGAAGAACATTCCTGTGACCTACGTGCTCTACCCCGACGAAGGGCACGGCTTCGCGCGACCTGCCAACCGGACGTCCTTTTATGCCGTTACGGAAGCTTTCCTGTCGCGCTGCCTCGGCGGGCGGTTCGAGCCCCCGGGCAAGGATTTCGACGGCGCGTCGATCACCGTGCCGACGGGCGGGGAGCACGTACCGGGCCTCCAGGAGGCGCTTGCACGCAAGTGAGGCATCGGGGTGACGGGCATGCGGGCCGCATCCACGACCACGGGCCTGCGGCGCAACTCTTTGATGATCCCCAGTCCGACAAACTGCGGCAGTTCATGTCGGTGCTGAAACGAGGGGCCCGACCAAGCAGTTCCCCATGCGCAGCGATTCGATTTTCTTGCTGAACGAAATTTCCATCCGCAGTGCTCCGCTTCAGGCTTGCATCAGAATGTAGGCCGGTTTGAGTCGACAACCATGCACAAGACAACGATGATGAAACGCCGTCAAGTCTTACAGGCGCTGCCCGGCGCTGTTGCTGCGCTTGCGTTGCCCGGCTGGGCGCAGGCGCACAGCTACCCCTCCATTGACGGTGCGGCGCAGCGCCTGCGCACCGAAGGCGCGTGACGATCCGTCCGCGCCGCACCCGTTCCCCCACCTGCCCAAGACCATGAAATTCCTGCACACCCTCGCGCTGCTGTTGAGCCTGGCCACCGCCGCCCCCGGGGCCTGGGCTCAGGCCTGGCCCGCGGCCAAGCCCATCCGCCTCGTCATCCCCTTCCCCGCCGGCGGGGCCACCGACATCATCGGCCGCCAGGTAGCGCAGAAGCTGTCGGTGGCGCTGGGCCAGCAGGTGGTGGTGGACAACAAGCCCGGCGCGGGCGGCGTCATCGGCTCTGACCTGGTGGCCAAGGCACCGGCCGACGGCTACACCCTGCTGATGGCCACCAGTTCCACCCACTCCATCGGGCCGATGCTCAACCCCAAGATGCCCTACGACTCGGTGAAGGACTTCGCACCCGTGTCCCACATCGCCAACGCGCCCAGCGTGCTGGTGGTGGGGCAGAACTTCCCGGCGAACTCGGCGCGCGAGCTGATCGACCTTGTCAAGCGCAACCCGGGCAAGTACAACTTCGGCTCCAGCGGCATCGGCACCTACCCGCACCTGTCAGCGGAGATGTTCAAGTGGCGGGCCGGCGGCCTGTTCGCGGTGCACATTCCCTACCGGGGCACGGGCCTGGTGATCACCGACCTGGTGGCCGGCCAGATCGCCTTTCTGATGGACAGCATCGTCTCAGCCCAAACCCATATCCGCAGCGGCAAGGTCAAGCCGCTGGCCGTCAGCGGCACCAAGCGCTCGGCCACGCTGCCCAACGTGCCCACCCTTCAGGAAGTGGGGGTGCCGGGCATGGAATTCGGCAACTGGTTCGGCATGTTTGCGCCCGCCGGAACCGCGCCCGAGGTGGTGGCCCGCCTGAACCGCGAGCTCAATACCCTGCTCAAGGCGGTGGACTTCGTGGAAGGCCTGGACAAGGTGGGGGCCGAGCCCGCAGGCGGCACGCCCGAGCAGTTCGCCAAGACCTACCGGGACGAGTCCGAAGGCTGGAAGGCGCTGATACAGCGCGCCGGCATCAAGCCGGAGTGAGCCTTACCCCACCACGCCCGAGCAGTTCGCCGCCTTCGTGAAGGCCGGATTGGCGAGGTATGAGCCGGTGGTGAAAGCCAGCAGCGCCAAGGCCGATTAAGCCATTAAGCGTCGGCGTGACAACAAAGTGGCGCTGGGAGCCCAACTCTTCCTCGACGAACGCTTGTCGGGTAACGGCAGCATGTCATGTCAAGGCTGTCATTACCGCGAGCTCGGCTGGACCCACGGCATTGCTTTTTCGAAACGGGTCGACGGACAGACCAACACGCGGCGCTCGCCGCCGCTGTACAACGTCGGGCACCAGACGGTTTGGTATTGGGACGGGCGCTCGGCCACGATGGAGGCCCAGACGACGGCTGCTTGGCGCAATCAAATGTCCGCCGACCCCGAAAAGATTGCGGCGCTGCTCAATACCGTTCCCGAATACAAGAACCAGTTCAATCAAGTCTATGGCACGGATGCCACCGCCACCAATATCGTGCGTTCACTCACCGCGTACTTGCGCACCAAGAACTCCGAAAACTCGCCCTGGGATGAGTATGAAAAGGGCAACGTTAAAGCCGTCAGCAAGGACGCGGTCGAGGGCTTTTTGCTGTTCACGGGGAAGGGACGCTGCGCCGTCTGCCACACGCCACCGCACTACGGCAACAGCACCTTCTACAACATTGGCCTCGAGGCCGGTAAAGCCAAGCCCGATGTGGGGCGGTTCAATGTCACGAAAGACGAAAACGATATGAGCGCGTTCAAGACGCCCAGTTTGCGGTCGGTTGCGCTTAAGGCGCCTTATTTTCATGACGGCAGCTCGGCCACACTCGAAGCTGCCGTGCGCTACATGTCCAATGGCGGTGGTAACGATCCGAAGAAATCACCCGTTCTCCAGCCGACGGGCATGACCGATGAGGAAATCAAGAAAGTCGTCAAGTTCTTGGAGTCGCTCACCAGCACGGAGGTCTGGGTGGCGGCGGCAGTGCCGAAGTAGTCCAAGGCATGTTTACTCCCAAGTGAAGGGCGCATCGCGCCTTCAGGGACGAGTGCCCCCCACAAGGGTACGCCGCTATCTGACGCAGATTTCGACGGTTCCACGATCATTTGAGTGTGAACAGATTGCACAGCTGGGCTCGGTGGGGCTGGTGATATTCGACAGCTTTCGTCGCTGGGACGGGTGCAGGCTGAGATGGCCACGCAAAGCGGTTAAGGCAAAGCCACCGTGAGGCGTTCTGACAAGACCCTTGAGCTGGCGCGCCAGCGTTAGAACTCACCCATGGGCAATCGATGGTTACTGATCCGACTGGGGCTCTTCGGGTGAACATAAGAAATTCAAACGCTCTCTACGCGCCCGCTTCAGTCCAACAAGCCTCGGGGTAAACCAGACGTCGCCGCTTGATCTGAGGTCTCGTAAGTCTCGCGCATCCATCCACGGGACGACGACGATGGAATCGAGGGATACTCCCCTTCATCGGTGATACCAGACGTGGAGTTCAGGTGTGCCAACGCGGACGACAACATCAAGCAGTCGCGATCCGGTGCGGGTGGCGTCTCGCGCCGTGACCGATCGGCATCCCAATGTGCTTCGCGTCCTTGAGGCCGGTGCCGCCCGCGGGCTCATCATCGAGCCGCGCTCGTTCCCCGAGAGCACCAAGACGGCAGTCGATGCAGCCACCGCCATCGGGGTGGATGTGGGCCAGATCGTGAAGAGTCTTATCTTCGCCGTCGACGGCGAAGTAGTGCTTGCGTATGTGAGCGGCTCGAACCAACTCGACGAGAAGAAACTGGCCGCGGCCGCCGGTGGCGCCAAGTGCTCCCGGGTGGATGCCGACACCGTGCGCGAGGTGACCGGCTTCCCGATCGGTGGTGTGCCGCCGTTTGGCCACAAAACGCACCTGCGCGTGTTCATCGATCCGGATCTCTTGCAGTGGCCCGAGGTGTGGGCGGCGGCCGGAACGTGGAATGACGTGTTCGGCATCGAGCCGCACAAGTTGGTGGAGGCCAGCGGCGGTGAGGTCACCAGGCTGAAGCGCGGCTGAGCGCTGCCGAAGAGGCCGCTGGAGCGCAGGAAGCGTCATAGGAAAGGTCCGCGCGCCGACCAACTGGTGGTCGTTGGTGAGCAACGAAGCGCCGACTTTTCATTCTGATCCCAGGGGGGGGGAGCTTACGCCGAGTCGCTCGGAAGCGTTTCAAGCTGCGTGGGCGTAAGAGTGGCTTCAACGGGCTCTGTGCAGCTTTGCATCTGTCCGACTCTGCTGCGCCGGTTGTTCCACTTCGCCGAGAATCGTACTTTCCGTGATGCCCTGCGACCGGCCTTGAGTGGCTGGAGGCCTTCAGGTGGGCGTGTCGTCACGCCGACGGTAACTGGCTCAGTCAGCCTTGGCGCCGCTGGCCTTCACCACCGGCTCATACTTCGCCAATTCGGCCTTCACGAAGGCGGCGAATTGCTCGGGTGTGGTGGGGGAGGGCTCGGCCATCAGCGTGGCCATGCGGGCCTTCAGCTCGGGCGAGTTCAGCGCTTCCACGAAGCCCTTGTTCAGACGGGCGGTGACGTCGGCCGGCAGGCGGGCCGGACCGAACAGACCGAACCAGGTGCTGATATCGAAGTCCTTCAGGCCGAGCCGCGCTCCAGCCTCGGCCACCGTGGGCAACTCCGGCATGGCACTGGACTTGCGCGCGGTGGTCACGGCCAGGGCCTTGAGCTTGCCCGATCGGATGTTGGCCGAGGCCGCGGCCAAGTTGTCGAAATTGAAGTCCACCTGCCCGCTGACCAGGGCCAGCTGCGCCGGCGGCCCGCCCGCATAGGGAATGTGCACAACGAATAGCCCAGCCTGGGCCTTGAAGATTTCGCCGGCCAGGTGCCCTGCGCTGCCGTTGCCGCCAGAGCCGTAGTTCAGGCGCCCCGGATTCTTCTTAGAGTAGTCCACCAGGTCGGCCATCGAGCGGATGTTCAGCTGCGCGGCGGTCTCGGCGTTCATCACCAGCACGTTGGGCACCTGCGCCACCAGGGTGATGGGGGTGAAGTCGCGCAGCGGGTCGTAGGGGATGCGGCTGTACAGCCAGGGGTTGATGGCGTGCGTGGCCACAGCCCCCATGACGATGGTGGCCCCGTCGGGTGCCGACTTGGCCACCAGGTCGGCGCCCACATTGCCACCGGCACCCGGACGGTTTTCCACCACCACTGTGCCCAGGCTGTCTTTCACGCGCTCAGCCAGCGCGCGCGCGACGATGTCCAGCGGCCCCCCAGGCGGGTAGGGCACCACCAGGCGGATGGGCTTGCCCTGGGCCCAGGCGTTGACCGGCGCGGCGAGGGTGGCGACGATGGCCACGGTGGCCAGCGTGGAGGAAGCCAACAGGCCCAAGGTGCGGCGGCGTGAGCTCATGGGGTGAGATCCTGCGTGAATGTGGAGGGGTGGTCGGGCGGAGGCGCGATGGCCGCAGTTTCAGAACAGACGGACGATGAGGCTGTCATCGTCCATGCCGATGGAGGCGGTGGCCGGCAGGCCGGGCATGGTCATGATGTCACCGCACACCAGCCCGACGAACGCTGCGCCGGCTGACAGGCGCACTTCGCGCTCGTCGATGGTGTTTCCGAGCATAGGAAATTCAAACGCCCTTTTCAATCCCTCTTCAATCCGACAGGCCCCGGGGTAAACCAGACATCGCCGCTTGACCCGCGGGCGCCTCGGCGGCCTCCTTCACTCCGGTGGGGCCATCAAACATGTCGTACTGGGTCGATTGTCCGATCCACTCCGGCAGGCTGCTCTCGGCTAGATAGTCCTGAAACGCCTTTGAGTATGCATAGTGCCGCGCCGGCCACCAAACGGCTTGGATGCCGGGGCTGTGGTAAATCCGCAGGAGCGACACTTCCCAGCCCGCCCACTGGTCTTCATCAAGTGCGCCGGCCTTGTACTGGACCCAGGCTTGTTCGCAGAGCTTGAAGAATGTGAAGCAGAAAAAGTGCGCGACGATACGCTCGTCTCGGGTCGCCGCCGCCCAGTCGCGCTGTATTGCCGCAACGGCGCGACCAAGCGCGGGAGATTCCATCGCGGGCACGTTGATTGCCGCGATCGCGGCGGTGATCGACTGGACCGACGCCATCCGTTGCGCCTTTGTGTTCTGGCGCAACGAGACCACTAAGGCGACGAGGGTCGCGACCACTGCGACGGATGAAATGATCTGGAAAATGAGATTTACATCGTTGAGAGTCACTCTCCTGGCTCCGTGACGAATTGATCAATTGTGCGTTTGCCAGCGCGCACGCTGCCGATGCCTCGAGCGAATATTGACCTCGAGCGAGTACCAAGCTTAGCGGATGCAGCATGACCAACGGCTGCGATCGAGTGCCCGAGCCGGTCGGGAAATGTCACTGACCGGCAGGCGATAGCCCAGTTCAGTCATTGGCTTCTGCTGAATTTGTGATGTTAGAGCGCTGCTTCTTAACTGCACTTGGCCCCTATCGACATAGGGCATTTGGCTCAAAGCCCACGCGATCAGACCGCCGACAGTACCTGCAGCGATTGACCTGCCCCCCAACAAGAAATATCAACGAAAACAATGACCGCGGACGCCTGCGGGCGCCTTTTTAATTTGGCGGCATAGAAAAGTATAAAAAGGCAGCCTCTGGGTAGACCTTTGGGTACAAGGGCAGGATCGAGTCAGTCCGACCTGTCCTGCCCGACCAGCTGCTCGCGCTGCAGGCGGCTTAAGGCCAGTACGCCGGCTGACTCCAGGATCGGATAAGCCACACTGCACAGGTGCGTGTTAATACGTTTAAGCTCGCTGATGAGATCCAGGTGTAGCGAGCTCGTCTCGACGCTCTGCGCTGTATTGTCTTGCAGCCTCGCGATGTGACTGGCGGCGTACTCGCGCTCCAGCGAGCTAAATCGGGCTTTGTCCTCCAGCAGTTTGCGCGCGTCATTCACATGGCCGTTGAGGAAGACGCTCATCGCCAAGCGCAGATTGGACAGCAGTTGCTCGTGCAGATGGCAGATCTCAGCCATACCGGCGTCGGAGAAGCTTCGGTTTTTGCGGATCTTCTTGTCTTCGACGTCCTGTAGCACACGCTCGATAATATCTGCTACCTGCTCCATGTTGATGGTAAAGCTGATGATATCGGTCCAGCGTCGGCCCTCACGCTCGGACAGTGCCTCGCTAGAGATCTGGGTCAGATAAAACTTAATTGCCGAGTACAGGGTGTCGACTAGATCGTCTTTGCGGCGTAAGCGCTCTGACATTTCGAGATCGTTGTTGCGGATCACCACCAGCATCCCTCGCATCATGCTCTCGACCACGTCAGCCTGATACAGCGCTTCGCGTGCAGCACCGGCGATGGCCAGCGATGGCGTACCGAGCAGACTGGGGTCGAGGTGACTCTGACGCTCGTCCACGCCTCGCTGCGGATCGGGTAACAATCGCTCAGTGATTTGAACCACTAGACCGGTGAGGCCTAAACACATCACTGCCAGCACCAAGTTGAATAAAAGGTGAAAGCCCACCACCAACTGGTGTACAGCATTTAAATGCTGCTGCAGCAGCACAAGTGCCCCGGGTAACAATGGTAGCGCGACAGCCGCGCCCAGCAACTTGAACAGCAGGTTACCCAAAGGAATACGACGCGCCGCGGCGGGTTGTCCGCCAGTGGCCAGGATAGCCAGTACCGCACTGCCGATATTGGCGCCAATCACAAGCCCAAGCGCAACTTGCACTGGCAGCAGTCCGGTGGCGGCCAGCGTCGCAGTCAGCAATACCACGGCCAGACTCGAGTATGCGAGTACCGTGATCGCGATGCCCATCAAGATGTTAAGCAACACCTCGTTGGGCAGCGCTACTAGCAGCGCTCGCACTGCTGTGGCTTCAGTGAGCGGTTTGGTGGCCCCTGTGATCAGTTGCAGAGCGAGCGTGATCACGCCAAGACCGATGAGCACCCGACCTACCCGTCCGCTATCGCTGTTCGGGCGCGAGATGAACATCACCACACCGACGAAGATCAGCAGCGGTGACAACCACGAAAGATCGAACGCGTACACCACCGCCATGAAAGCGGTGCCGACATCCGCTCCTAGCATCACCGCCAACGCTGGACTTGCAGCCACTAGGCCCTTGCCGACAAAACTGCCCATCATCATGCAGGTAGCCGTACTTGACTGCACAAGGCTCGTCACGCTGAAGCCAGCTAAGACACCGGCGATACGGTTACCCGCCGAGCGCGAGAGTACCAGGCGCAGGTTCTCACCCAGCAGCCGGGTCATGCCGGTACGCACGATATAGGTACCCCACACGAGTAGGGCGATCGCAGCGAGCAGGTTAAGTAGGTGGATCATGGAGTAGTCGAAGCGGAGACTACCCTCACCAGGGCAGCGAGTAGGTCTTGACGTTGGTGAAGGCCTTGCAGCACTCCTGCACACCTTCCTTGACGCCGAGTCCCGAGTCCTTGATGCCGCCGAACGGCGTCACTTCAAGCCGGTAGCCTGGCACTTCCCAAACGTTGACCGAGCCCACGTTCGCTTCGCGCACGAAGCGCATGATGTCGTCCAGGCGATTGGTGCAGATGCCCGAGCTCAGGCCAAAGGCGGTGGAGTTGACCTGCGCGATGGCGTCGTCCAGGTTGCGGAAGGTGAGCACCGGCGACACCGGGCCGAAGGTCTCCTGCTTGGCTACCTCCATCTCGCCACGCACGCGGTCGATCAGGGTCGGGCTGTAGCTGGCGCCATCACGCTGGTTGCCGTGCAGCAGGCGCGCGCCTTGTGCCACCGCGTCGTTGACGCGACGCTCGAACTCGCGCGCCGCCGGCTCGTCGATGACGGTGCCCATGTCAACCTTCGTATCCAGCGGGTCGCCGTAGGTCCAGGCCCGTGTCTTGGCCAGCAGCGCCTCGGTGAACTCGGGCGCGACCTTCTCGTGCACGAAGATGCGCTTGACGGCCGTGCAACGCTGGCCCGAGTTCTTGTAGGAACCGTTGGCCGCCAGGTCGGCCGCCTTCACCACGTCGGCGTCGTCCATCACGACGATGGGGTCGTTGCCGCCCAGCTCCAGCACCTGGCGCTTGTAGACCGCCTTGGCGGCGATGTACTTGCCGATCGGCACACCTCCGGTGAAGGTGATGACGTCGGCGTGCGGGTTGGTCAGCATCTCGTCGGCGATCTCCTTCGGGTCGCCGGTGATGACGGACAGCATTTCCGGCGGCAGGCCAGCCTCGTACAGCACGTCGGCCAGCACCAGTGCGGCCAGCGGTGTTTTCTCGGTCGGCTTCAACACCATGCGGTTGTTGGTGGCCACCGAAGGCGCCACCTTGTGGATCACCTGGTTCAGCGGGTGATTGAACGGCGTGATCGCCGAGATCACACCCATCATCGGCTCGCGCATGGTGTGCACACGCCGGCTCTTGCCGTGGTGGGTGAGGTCGCAGGCGAAGGACTGACCGTCGTCGAGAAGCGCCTGCTGCGCTGAGAACAAGAGCACGTCGGACGCGCGGCCAACCTCGTAGAGCGTGTCCTTGATGCACAGGCCCGACTCGAGCGTGATCAGGCGCGCGATCGCATCGCGCCGGGAGGCGATGATGTCGCCGGCCTTCATCAGGATCTTGTAGCGCTCGTGGCGGGTGAGCTTGGGTTTGTATTGGAAGGCGATCGAGAACGCGCGCCGCACGTCCTCGACGCTGGCCTTGGGCACGGTGGCAACCACTTCGCCGGACCACGGGTAGCGGATCTCGATGACACGCTCGCTGTGGACCTTCTCGCCGGCGATGCGCATCGCTTCGCGCTGCGGGGTGTCAACGACGGTGCTTCGGTTGGTCATGGGGTCTTCTCCTCGGTTAAACAGACATCCAGAATGTCCAGCGCCTGATCCATCTGGGCTTGGGTGGTGATCAAGGGCGGCGTCAGGGTCAGGACGCTGCCCATCGTGGTCTTGAACGATAGGCCACGCGACAGCGCGCGATACAACACACGCTCGGCCGCGGCGGCGGCGGGAACTTTGGAATCCCGGTCGCTGACCAGTTCGATGCCGATCAGCAGGCCGCGACCACGCACGTTGCCGATCAGCGGGTGTTTGCGCTGCATCTCGTGCAGGCGCTCCAGCGCGCGCTCACCCACGCGCGCCGCCTGTTCGACCAGCCCGTCGCGTTCGATGACATGCAGCGTGGCCAGCGCGGCCGCGGCGGTGACCGGGTTCTTCTCGTGGGTGTAGTGGCCCAGCGCAAATTCACCGACGCGGTTGAGTTCGTCGCGCGCGATGCAGGCTGCGATGGGCAGCACACCGCCGCCCAAGGCCTTGCCCAGGACCACGATATCCGGCACGGCTCCATCGTGCTCGGCGGCGAAGAAGCGGCCGGTCTTGCCCAGACCGGTCGGGATCTCGTCGAAGATCAGCAGCGTGCCGTGGGCGTTGCAGGCTTCGCGCACGGCCGCCCAGTAACCTGGCGGCGGCAGGTAGGGCACGGCGCGCGCGGGCTCGGCGATGACGGCCGCCACATCGCCCTCGCGCTCCAGCACGTACCGCACCATCGCGGCACAGGCCAGCCGGCACCGGTCCAGGTTGGGCTGGCCAAGCGCGTCGACCGGGTGACCGTAGGCGCAGCGGTAGCAGCCGAAGGGCGCCACATGTTCGCTGCCCGGCAGGAGCGGCCCCAGCCGACCCGAGCGGAACAAGGACTCGCCGCCCACGCTGGAGGAGCCGAAACCGGCGCCATGAAAGGCATCCCAGAAGCTCAGCGTCTTGAAGCGACCGGTGGCAGCGCGAGCGAGCTTGAGCGCCACTTCCACCGCATCACTGCCGCCGGTGGTGAAGAGCACACGGCCGGTCTGGCCTGTCAGCGCACGGAACCTGGCGTTCAGGGCCTCGGCCAGTTCCACCGCCCGCTCAGGCACAAAGCGGCGCGGCGCAAAGCTCAAGGCATCGAGCTGGGCCTTGATCGCGGCGATCACCTCCGGGTGGCCGTGCCCCAGGTGGTGCACGTTGTTGCCGTGGAAGTCCATGTAGCGGCGGCCGGAGAGGTCCTCGATCCAGAGCCCCTCGGCCTTGGCGATGGTGGAAAGACACGGTGTCGAGACACTCTGGTACAGAAAGGCGTCGGCATCGCGCGCCAGCAGCGCGCGCCCGGCGTCGTCGACATGTGTGGCCTGCCACCGCGCACGCTCGCGCGTGCCGTTGATGTCGCCTTCGCTCTGGCTGGGTGTGCCCTGCGTCTTCGCGGGCGAGAGTCGGTCAGTGTTCATCGCGCCAGATCGGGTTGCTCCAGGCCCGCTGCCCATGGGCGTTCACCACGGTCACACGCATGAAACCGTGTTTGCCCATCTTGTGCGCCGGCAAGCGGGCCAGCGTGATGTCACGGCCCAGCAGCTGCGCGGCGCGCGAGCCCTTGCCTTGCAGATAGACACCGCTGGCCGGCGAGCACGCCACCACCAGCTCGTCGCCCTCGAACCGCATGTCGTGGATCTCGGCGCCGGTGGAGCTGTAGTAGTGGCCGGCCTTCAAGGCCGCCACGAGTGCGTCAGGGTCGCGGGAAAGGGCCTTGACCATGACCCAGGCACCAAACGCGTCGTCGGCCTCGAAGTGGGCGTCGTCGCAGGCGAGTGCGTTCAGCCGGTGGCCGCGCGAGAGCAGCTGGTCCAGCAGCACGGTGCCGTCGCCGCGGTCGGTCTTGACGGCGGAGGTGTGGTTGTAGACCTCGATGGCATGTGCTGCGGTGATGCTGGAAGCATCGGCCAACGACAGCGAATTCCACGCCGGGTGCACCATGCTGACGAAGGCGCCAGCCGCCGCGCAGCGCGCGGCAATCTCAGGCGCCGTCTCGCCGGGGCGTGTGGGTTCGAAGTCCAGGGGTAAGCCATTCGCCAGCAAATGCCACTTCTCGCCCAGGTCGGTGTCCGGCACGTGCACCTCGGCGCCGAGGATGGTGGTGAAACCTTCGGTGCGAAACGGCCGCGTGTCCGTGATCGGAAACTTGTAGGCCGGCAGGAAATGGTCGGACAGGCAGATGAAGTCGTAGCCACGCTCGCGGTAGCGCCGGCAGACCTCCTCGGCACCGAGGACACCGTCCGACGTGGTGCTGTGGGTGTGCAGGTTGCCCTTGTAGAAGCGGCCAGCTTGGTGGAAGGGATTGATGGGCATGGCGGGGGTCCTGGACGATTGGCGGGCGGTTGATGGCAGCGCTGTCTGGCTTTCAGTCGGCAATGGCCTGGTAGACAAGCTGCCGGATCAGGCGGCGGTACTGCGAGCGGCTGGCGCCCGGGCGCTGCGTCAGGTAGACGACAGCCAGCTGCTCACTGGGATCGATCCAGAAATAGGTACCGCCGGTGCCCGCCCAGGTGATCTCGCCGACCGAGCCGGGCAGTCCGGCGCCAGCGGCCGTGCGTACGCCCACACCCAGCGCGTGCGAGTACCCGGCTGTGCCCAGCGCGGACAGGCTGGCCGCCATCGGGTTGCCGATGCGTGCGTCGATGTGGTCGGCAGCCATCAGCTGCACCGAGTGGCGGCTCAATACGCGCACGCCGTCAAGCGTGCCGCCGTTGAGCAGCATCTGTGTGAAGCGCAGATAGTCGTCGAGTGTGGAGACACTGCCGGCGCCGCCGGAATCGAAGGCCGGCTCACTGGCCAGCGTGTCCAGACCGTGCAGATCGGGCTTGCTGCCGTCCGAAGGGTCCACCGCGAACGGCTGCGCCAGGCGCGCGCGGCGCGCGGCGTCGACCCAGAAGGCGGTGTCCTTCATCTTCAACGGCGCCCACAGGCGCTCACGCATCGCCACCGACAGGCGCTGCCCGGTCACTGCCTCGACCACGGCGCCCAGCAGGTCGGTGGACAGGCCGTACTCGAAGGTGGTGCCCGGCTGGGCCATCAGGGGTGACCTGGACAGGCCTTCGACGAACTGCGAACGTGTGAGTTTGAACGGCACCAGCTCCAGACCATGGGTCTTGTAGGCCTCGTGCACCGGCCGGTTGGGCGAACGCTCGCCATACGTGATCCCCGAGGTGTGGCGCATCAGATCCAGCACCGTCATTTCACGCTCGGCGCTCACGAGGCGGAAGCTGGTGGTGCCGGTGGCCGCATCACGCTGCGCCACGCTCACCTGCAGGCCCTTGAGTGCGGGCAGGAAACGCGATACGGGATCGGTGAGTTGCAAGCGCCCCTCTTCCATCAAGGTCAGCGCCGTGGCTACCACCATCGCCTTGGTCATCGAGTACATGCGAAAGATCGAATCGCGCGCCATCGGCACGCCGCTGGCCGGGTCCTGCACGCCGCCGACGAAGGTGTGCACCAGGCGGCTGTTGCGCACGATGCCGATCACCGCACCGGGCAGGCGCCTTACGCTGATCTCGCGGGCGATCGCGGCATCCAACCGTGCCAGCCGTGCGGGCGACAGACCCTGGTCCTGCGGGCGCGCCGGGCTGAGCGACGCGGTATCGGCGTGCAGCGCACCCCAGCCCCTGGCGGGTCCGGCCGGGTTGGCCAGCGGCGCTTGCGCACAGCCGGCCGCCAGAGCAGCCAGGCCGATCAGTGCAACGGCCAGCGGACGGAGGGTGGGTCTGGTAATGCGCATGGCTTTGTCTCCGGGTCGGTGTTGTCGTTCAAGCCGCTTCAGCGGCGCCTGGGGCTCAGGCTCAGCCGCGCACCCTGGCGCTCCTGGCCGGCCACATCGTGAAAGCTGATGACGAGTTCGCCGCTGGCCGCATCGATGCGCAGGGCGCCGTAGGTGTGCTCGGCCTGCCCCTCGTCGGTGTAGAGGCGGCGCGGGTTCAGGCTGGTGTCGAGCCGACCGTCACCGAGGCCGGCGCGCAGCGGGCCGATGTTGGCCTCGTGGAAGTCGATCTCGCCGTCACCGTCGGGGTCGTAGGCGATCAGGTTGCTGAAGTGCTGGTCGCCGGTGAGGAAGACGACGTTGGTGATGCGTTCGCGCTTCAGGTGCGCGACGATCTCGCACAACTCGCGGCCATAGCCGTATGGGTTGTCGGTGTCCACCGGCAGCCAGGCATCGCGGTAGATGCGCCGTTCGCCGTCGCGCTCGTTGCCGCCTTCGATGCCGATCGGCACCGAGCTGACAATCACTTTCCACAACGCGTCGCTGCGCGCGAGTTCCTGCTTCAGCCAGGCCTTCTGCGCCGCGCCGAGCATGGTCTTGGGCGCGGCGTCGCTGTCGACGCGGTAGCGTGGGTCGCGCCAGCTGCGGGTGTCCAGCACGAAGAGCTCCAGCTGCGCGCCCCAGCGCAGGCTGCGGTGCAGGCGCCGGCCTTCGGGGGCGAGGGCGGGGTCGCTGCCGACGGCCAGCGGCAGCATCGGCAACGGGTTCCACTCGAACATCGCCTGCCGCCCGGCGCGGTAGAGCGCAGGGTTGTGGAACACCGACAGGCGCCGGTTGTCGGCACCACGCGGGCGTGAAGGGTCGCTGTTCTTCAGCCGCGGGTCGCGCGCCAGCTCGTCGGCGCGCGGGCCGTGCACCAACTCGGGTCCGCCGCTGTCGTTGACAAGTTCATGGTCGTCCCAGCTGGCCACCAGCGGCGTGCCGCGCAGGAAGCGGTCGAAGTGTGCCTCGCCGCGGTGGTACAGCCAGTCGCGCCGAAAGTCCTCCAGCGTGCTGACGTAGCCCGGGCCGGGTTTGGGGAGTTGAAACGTATTGCCCTTGGCGAAAGACTTGTCGGGTGCCTCGGCGGTGACCGGCCGGTCGCTGTAGAGCATGTCGCCCAGCGCGATAAAGAAGTCGGCGCTCTCGGCGCGCATCGCTTCGAAGATCGGCCAGCCGGTCTTGCCACTCGGGTTGCCCGGCGCCAGGCGTCCGTGGCCCTGCCCGCCAAGGTCGGCGCCGAACAGCAGCTTCACGCCGCGCGACTCCTGCGGCGGCGGCGCGGTGACGAAGCTGGCGCGCGCCGGCAGCGCTGAGCCTTCGGCGCCGACGATGCGGAAGTGGTAGCGCGTCTCGGGTTTGAGCCCACGCACCTCGACCTGCGCGGTGAGCCCGCTCGCCGCATCGGCACGCGCCGGCAGTCGCACCACCGGCGACTCGAAGTGCGCCTCGTCCGAGACTTCGAACACCAGGTTCAATGTGGCCTCGGTGCGTGCCCACAGCACGGTGCCATCGGGGCGGGGGTCGCCGCTGGCCAGCAATTGCGCCTGTGCGGCGCCGGTGCCGAGCAGCGCGGCGACAACGAGAGGGATCAGCTTCATGGTTGGATTCAGGTAAGGTCACGGCGCCTTCAGGCATCCCAGGCGCGCAGTCCGCTTGCGCTGATCGCCCAACCGGTGGTCGTGCGGTCGGCCTGCGACAGCCGCCAGTCGAGCATACGGCGCGCCATATGCAGCGCGGCGCCCTGGTGCGCCGGGTCGTCGGCGAGGTTGTGCAGCCAGTGCGGGTCCTGTTGCAGGTCGAACAGCAGCGGCGGCAGCGCGGCGAAGTGCACATAGGCCCAACGCTCGCTGCGCAGCACGGCCAGGCTGCAGTCGTCGCGTGCAATGCCCAGCCGCTCGTGCGCCCGGCCGCCGGCGAGGTCGCGGAAGTCGTATTCCCAGTGCGCTTCGCGGCGCCAGTCGGGCGGCGCTTCGCCGCGCACGAAGGGCAGCAGCGAGCGCCCGTTGCACTGGCGCGGAATGGGCGCACCCAGCCAGTCCATCAGCGTCGGCAGCAGGTCGACGTTTTCGGTGAAGGCCCGGCACTGTGTGCCGCGCGTCGCGTCGGCCGTCGCGCGTGGATCGACCACGATGCAGGGCACGTGGTAGCTCTGCGGAAAGTAGCCGCGCTTGGCCACCAGGTGATGGTCGCCGAGCTGCTCGCCATGGTCGCTGGTCAGCACGATCAGCGTGCGCTCGAGCTGGCCGCTTTGCGCCAGCAGATCGATGACGCGGCCGACATGGTGGTCCACCTCGGCCAGCAGCCCGTGGTAGGCGGCGCGCATGCGCGCCACGTCCGCGAGCGAGAGGTCGCGCGCCAGACCCGGCATCCAGTGCATCGCACTTTTCACTTGCATGGTGTCGAGGATCAGCCGCGTCAGCGGATGCACGGCGGCCTCGGCCTCGGCGTTTGGCGCGCGTGCCGGTGGCAGCGTGTCGGCCGGATGCACGACACGGTTGTACGGTGCCGAAGGCATCAGTGGCGGATGGGGCCTGAAGAAGCCCAGGTGCAGGAACCAGGGCTTGCGGCTGCGGATGCGCAGGTAGTCCAGCGCGCCCTCGGCGCACCAGGCGGTGTCGGTGTGCGCGGCGGCGATCGGACTGGGCGCAAACCAGGTTGGATCGTGCTCGCCTGGACCGGGACGGAACAGCTCCTCGTACTTGCCCGGGATCGGGTAGCCCTGCCCCGACAGCCAGGCCAGGTAGTGGTCGCGTGGCTCTTCGAAGTTGCGCACGATGTTCCAGCCGCCGGCGATCGAGTTGGTGGTGAAGCGCGGGTCGGCGGCGTGCGTGTGCCGCGGATCGGGCACAGTCGTGGTGTAGCCCACCAGCGCCGGCTCGTAGCCGAGTTCGCGCGCGAACATCGGCAGCGTCTTCAGATGCTCGGCAGTCGGTGCGTCGTTGGTCACCACGCGGTGGTTCATCACGTACATGCCGGTGGCCAGCGAGGCGCGGCTCGGCCCGCAAGGCGAGCCCTGCGCATGGTGCTGGCGAAAGGTGACGCCGCGCGAGGCCAGGTGGTCGATGTTCGGCGTCACCCGGTGCGGGCTGTCGGTACAACCGAGCGCGTCGGCGCGCAGCTGATCGATGATGAGCAACAGGACGTTGGGCAACTCACTCATGGTGGCCTCATGTGTGTCGGATCTCCTGCAGCCGGATGCAGGCGGCGCGGTGGTCGCGGCCGGCCTCGGCCAGCGCCGGCAGTTCTTGTGCACAAGCCGGCATCGCGTGTGGGCAGCGGGTGCGGAAGACACAGCCGGCCGGCCGCTCGATGCCCGAGGGCAGTTCACCCTGCAAGCCCGCCAGTTCGGGCCGCAGCGTCGGGTCCGGCACCGGCACGCTGGCCAGCAGGGCACGTGTGTACGGGTGCGCCGGCCGCGCGAACAATTCGGCGGTGGGGCCGACCTCGACGACACGGCCGAGGTACATCACCACGACGCGGTCGGCGATCATGCGCACGACACCGAGGTTGTGGGTGATGAAGAGCATGGTCAGCGCGAGCCGCTGGCGCAGTTCGGCCAGCACGCGCAGGACCTGCGCCTGTACCGAGACGTCCAGCGACGAGACCGCCTCGTCGGCGACGATGAAGCTCGGCTCGAGCGTGAGCGCGCGGGCGATGCCGATGCGCTGCCGCTGCCCGCCCGAGAGCGCGTGCGGATAACGCCGCGCCAGCGTGCCATCCAGCCCGACCAGCGCCAGCACCTCGGCCACACGCGCGGCACGCTCGGCGGCGTTACCGATGCCGTGCACCACCAGGCCCTCGGCGACGATTTCGCCGACGCTCATGCGCGGGTCGATCGAGGCGAACGGATCCTGAAAGACGATCTGCATGCGCCGGCGCAGCGTTCGCAGCGCCGGCCCCTTCATCGCCAGCAGGTCCTGGCCCTCGAAGCGGATCGTGCCGGCCGTCGGTTCGATCAGACGCAGCAAGGTGCGCCCGAGCGTGGTCTTGCCCGAGCCCGACTCGCCGACCAGCGCCAGTGTCTCGCCCGCCCGCACGTCCAGATCCACCGCATCGACCGCCTTCAGCAGCTGCTGCCGCTGCCAGCGCCGGCCGACCGGAAACCAGGTGCTCAGGCCCCGCGCTTCGAGCAAAGCACTCATCGCAGCGCTCCAAGTTCGGCTGCGCGCGCGCAGCGCAGCCAGCGGCCGGCCAGCTGGCGCATCTCGGGCATCTCGACGCTGCAACGCGCGGCATCGGCAAACGCGCAGCGCGGATGGAAGGCGCAGCCGGCGGGCAGCCGCGTCAGCGGCGGCATGCTGCCCGGGATCGGTTCGACAAGCCGGCCGGCGTCGACGCCGGCCACACCCGGCATCGAGCGCAGCAAGGCCGCGGTGTAGGGATGGCGCGGCGCGGCGAACAGCGCACGCACCTCGGCGCGCTCGACGATGCGGCCGGCGTACATCACCGCCACCTCGTCGGCCATCTGCGCCACCACACCGAGGTCGTGGGTGACGAACAGCAGCGCCATGCCGATCTCGCGCTGCAGCCGGCGCATTAGCGCGAGCACCTGCGCCTGCACCGTGACGTCCAGCGCGGTGGTCGGCTCGTCGGCGATCACCAGCCGCGGCCGGCAGGCCAGGGCCATGGCGATCATCACGCGCTGGCGCATGCCGCCGGAGAGCTCGTGCGGGTAGGCGCGCCGTCGCGCTGCCGCGTCCGGAATGCCCACCAGCTGCAGCAGCTCGAGCGCGCGTGCATCGGCAGCGGCCTGGCTCAGGCCTTCGTGCCGCACCAGGCTCTCGGCGATCTGCCAGCCGACACGGAACACCGGGTTCAGCGAGGTCATCGGCTCCTGGAAGATCATCGCCAGCGCCTTGCCGCGCAGCGCCGGCAGCTGTGCCGGCGCGAGCGCCAGCAGGTCGACCCGGCCGCTGCCGGTGTCCAGCCAGGCCTGGCCCTGAAGGGTTGCGCCACGGCCGGCGGCACCCTTGCCGACCAGCCGCATCAGCGCCAGCGAGGTCAGCGACTTGCCGGCCCCAGATTCGCCCACCAGCGCCAGCGTGCGACCGGCGTGCAACTCGAAGTCCACACCGTTCACGGCGGCCAGCATGCCGCCCTCGCTGTGCAGCAGCACGCGCAGGCCCTGCACCTGCAGCACCGGCGACTTGGAGGGGGTGGTCTCAGTCATCGACCTTGACGTCCAGCACGTCGCGCAGCCAGTCGCCCACCATCTGCACGATGCAGGTGATGGCGACGATCACCAGCGCCGGTGCCACCGCCACCCACCAGGCAAAGATCAGGTGGTCGCGACCGTCGCCGACCATGCGGCCCAGCGAAGCGGTCGGCGGTTGCACACCGATGCCGAGGAAGGACAGCGACGACTCGAGCAGCAGGATGCTCGGGAAATTCAGCGTCAGCAGCACGATCAAGGGGCTGGCGATATTGGGCAGCACATGGCGCAGCGCGATGAAACGTGTCGACGCGCCGAGCGCACGCGCGGCCTCGATGTAGGGCATCTCGCGCACCTGCAGCACCTGGCCACGCACGATGCGCGCGTAACTCTCCCAGCGAGCCAGGCCGATGAGCAGCACCAGCACCGGGATGTCGCTGCCGAACACCGCGATGCCCACCAGCACCAGCAGTAGGAAGGGGACCGTGATGAAGACGTCGACCAGCATCATCACCGCGCGGTCGACCCAGCCCCCGAGCAGCCCGGCAACGAGCCCGGCCGACGTACCGACGACGGCGCTGACCACCAGCCCGAGCAGCGCGATGCCGACGCTGACGCGGATGCCGTGGATGCAGCGGCTGAGCAGGTCGCGGCCGAGCTGGTCGGTGCCCAGCCAGTAGCCGGCCTCGTAGCCCTCCAGGCCGATCGGTGCTTTCAGCTTGAGCAGGATCTGCGTGGCCACCGGGTCGTGCGGCGCGACCCAGGGCGCCAGCAGCGCGGCCAGCAGCAGCACGGCGGCGGCGATCACGCAGCCCTTGATGCGCGAGGGCATGCGACGCCAGCCCAGGCGGCTGCGCAGCGTCGGCGCGCGCTCGTCGTCGCCAACGGCAGCCGTGGCCGACATGGCAGGCAACGGGGCGACGGCGCTCATCTCAGCCCTCCACCCGCACCCGAGGGTCGGCCACGGCGTAGGCCAGATCCACCAGCAGGTTGACGCCGACCACCACGACCGCGTAGGCGATGACGCCGAACTGCAGGATCGGGAAGTCGCGCCGCGAGACCGAGCCGGTCAGCACCTTGCCGACACCCGGCCAGGAGAACACCGTCTCGACGATCAACGAGCCGTTGATCAGTCCGGCCACCTCGAGCCCGAGCACGGTGATCAGCGGCAGCACCGCGTTGCGCAGCGCATGCAGACCAACGACACGCGGCTCGAGCAGCCCCTTGGCGCGTGCGGTGCGCACGTAGTCCTGGTTCAGCACGTCCAGCATCGAGCTGCGCATGTAGCGCGCGTTCACCGCCATCAGCGGCAGCGCCAGCGTGAGGGTGGGCAGCACATAGTGCGCGGGGCTGGCCGCACCGGTGCTCGGCAGCCAGTTCAGGTGGTAGCCGAAGACGAGGATCAGCAGGATGGCGACGATGAAGGAGGGCACCGCATAGCCGGCAAAGGTCAGCGCCATGGCCGCATGTGCGGCGGCGCGGCCGCGCCACAGCGCGGCGGCCAGTCCCAGCGGCAGCCCGACCAGCGTGCCCAGCAGGAGTGCCAGCCCGGCCAGTTGCAGCGTCGGCGCCATGCGCTCGGCGTAGACCTGCAGCACCGGCCGGCGCTCGACGATGCTGATGCCGAATTCGCCGCGTGCGAGCTGGCGCAGGTAGGTGACGAACTGCACCGGCAGCGGCTGGTCGAGCCCCCACTCGCGCTCCAGCTCGGCGATCTGCTCGGTGGTGGCACTCTCGCCGTACAGCACGTCCACCGGCGAGCCGGCCATGCGGATCGCGACGAAGCAGGCGGCCAGCACCAGCAGCACGGTCAGTGCGGCGCGGCCGATGCGCCAGGCGAGGAATTTCAGCATCGTGGTGCTGCAGCGTGAAGTGACTCGGGGCTTGGACGGGCGCGGCCCGGACGGGATCCACGCCCTTCATCGTCCGTTCACCGCCCCTTCATCGTCCGTTCACTGCCCCCTCACCGCCGCTTCACTGCCACTTGCCCGGCGCGGAACGTCAGCTCGTAAGGCCGTTGCGCGATCGGGATCCGCCACTCGATGTCCTCGCGCATCGCATAACCCTCGTAGGGCTGGTACAGCACGATCCAGCCGCTCTCGGCGTCGGCGAGTTCCTGCAGCTTGCGGTAAGCGGCAACACGTTCGCGCGTGTCGGTGGCGAAACGCGCCCGCTCGTATGTCGCCTTCCACTCCGGGTGGGAGGGCTTCCACAGCCCACGCTGCGTGACCCAGCTCTTCTCTGACCAGTGGGTGTCGAAAGCACCCATCGGGTCGGGGTAGTACATCGGATTGGACCAGGGCCGCATGTGCACGTTGGTGTGGTCGCCGCTGCCGAAGAAAGCCTCGCTCTGGCGCAACTTGACGTTGATGCCGGCCTTCTTCCACATGTCGGCCACCGCCTGTGCGCCGAGGTCGCCGTACAGGTAGTACTCGGGGAAGAACACGATCTCGATCGGCTCGCCCTTGTAGTTGGCCTTCTTCAGCAAGGCCTTGGCACCTTCGAGGTCGTAGCGGTAGAAGTTCAGGTCGGGCATGAACAAGGGCTCGCCGTACTCGGCGAACTGGTGCGCCTTGGGTGCCTTGCCACGCCCGCCCCACAGCGCCTTGACCAGCAGCTCGCGGTCGATGGCCAGGTTCAGCGCCCGGCGCAGGTCGGCGTTGGCCATCAGCGGATGGCTCATGTTGATGACCCAGACGTGGAAGATCGGCAGTGCCGCGCCGACGATGCGATAACCCTTCACGCGGCGCACCGCAGCCTCCTGGTCCGGCGGCACGTTGGTGATGAAGTCCACCTCCTTGTTCACGAGCGCCGTGATGCGCGCGGCGACCTCGGGGATGCGCTGGTAGCTGAGCTTGTCGAACGGCGGCCGTTCGCCCCAGAACTTGTCGTGCCGCACCAGCACGGCCTGCTCGTTAGGCTTGAGCAGCTCCACCTTGTACGGCCCCGTGCCCACGGGCTTGAGCCCTGCGGCGTCGAGCCCGACCCGCTCCACGTACTCCTTGGAGGTGATGCCGGCATTGCGCGCCGACAGCAGGGTCTCCATCAGCGGATCGGGCCGATGGGTGTGGATGCGCACGGTGAGCGGGCCCACCACGTCGACCGACTTGAAGTTGTAGAAGAAGCGCCCGTGGCTGGCGCGAAAGCGCGGGTCCTTGGGCTGGAATACACGCTCGAGCGAGAACTTCACGTCCTCGGCGTCCATCGTCGTGCCGTCGTGCATCACCACGCCGTCGCGCAGCTCGAGCTCCATCGTCGTCGGCGAGACCATCTTCCAGCTCTTGGCCAGACCGGGCACGAACTTCAGCGGCGAGCCGTAGTTGTCGCGTTCGATCAGCGTGTCGAACAGGTTGTGCAGGAATTGCGCCTCGTTGTTGCCGGTGGCCTCGTTGACGTCGAGGCTGCGCACATGCGAAGCAACGCCGATGCGCAGCTCACGCGGCTGCCCCCACGCCGCCTGCGCCAACGCCAGCAGCGCGCAGGCGATCCCAACTCCGTGCTTCAGCATCGATCGCATGGTTGTCCCCCTTTGAATGCCCGCCTCAAGCCGCCGCCCGCGCGATGCGAGCGCGCACCCAGGCCGAGAACAGCTCGGCCACGATGACGATCCCGACGATCGTGAAGATGATCGCCGCCACCTGCTTTGTTTCCAGCCGCTGCACGCTTTCGCGCAAGTAGTGGCCCATGCCGCCAGCGCCGAAGAAGCCGACGATGGTGGAGGCGCGGAACACCACGTCCCAGGTGTAGATTGCGATGCCGGCCCAGGCCACGCGCACCTGCGGCATCACGGCAAAGACGAAGGTCTGAAGATGCCCAGCACCGGTGGCGCGGATGGCTTCCACCGGGCCCGTGCGAATAGCTTCGATGGCCTCGGCCATCAGCTTGCCGCCGAAGCCGATGCAGAATAGCGTCATCGCCAGCGTGCCGGGCAGCATACCGAAACCGACGATAGCCACCAGCATGATGGTCCAGATCATTTCGTGCACCGAGCGGCAGCTCATCACGATCAGGCGGCACACCGGGTACAGGAAACGCCGGCTGGGTGTCATGTTGAACGAGGCGAACCAGGCCAGCGGGATGGCGACCAGCAGGCCGACGACGGTGGCCACGTAGCTCATCTGAAAGGTGTCGACGATGGCGTCGAGGAACTCGGGCTTGACGATGAAGCTCCACTCCGGCGGCCAGTAGCGGCGTGAGAGTACATCAACGATGCGCTGGAACAGGCCCGGCAGACGGTCGACGTCGATTCGCAGCACCTCAAGCGACCACGCCACGAAGGCGAGCGTCGCGGCGAGTACGCCCCACTTGTAGAGGCTCTGCGGGAAGCGGAAGCGCCGCCACTCCGGGAGCGTCTTGGGCTGAGGGTTGGTGGTGGTGTTGATGATCAGATCACCTTCTTGCGCGCCCACGCCGAGAAGACTTCACCGAAAATGATCAGCAGCAGAATCGTGAAGATCACTGTCGCAATGCCGCCGTAGTTATAGCTGGCCATCTGGCGGTGCAGCGCAAGGCCTAGACCGCCGGCGCCCACAAGGCCCATGATGGTCGAGCGGCGGATGTTGACGTCCCACTCGAAGATGACGTTGCCGATGATGGTGGGCAGCACCTGGGGCACGATGCCGAACATCAGCACCTGGAAACGGTTGGCTCCAACCGCGCGCATCGCTTCCACCGGGCCCTTGTTGACGTCCTCGATCGCCTCGGCAACGGTCTTGCTGATGAAGCCGATTGAGCGCACCGCCATTGCCAACACACCGGCGAGCGCGCCCAGGCCAACCGCGGCGACGAACACCAGGCCCCACACCACTTCGTGCACGGAACGGCTGATCGTCATCAGCATGCGCCCGAAGCTATAGGTCGCGCGGCCAAGCGGCGAGATGTTGGAGGCGCCCAGCCAGGCCACCGGAATGGCCAAGAAGGCACCGAGGATCGTGGCCAAGGTGGCCATTAGCAGCGTTTCGAGCGTGGGTTCCCACAGCGTCTTGAGCACGCCAGCATCGAAATCGATAAAGCGCGCGGCAGCGGTGACTACGCCACTCCAGGTGATACGCGTCCAGTCGGTGTCGCCGACGACGATGGCCTCGACGCTCCAGCCCACCAGCAGGGCGCTGAGGCCGTAGCGTAAGTATCGCCCATTACGCGCGCGGCGGCGCGAGGCGTCGAGCGCGGCGATACGGTCGGCATGCCGGGCCTCGCCGCTCAGCGCCGCGGTCATGGTCACAGCACCTCCATCGCGTAGATGTCGGCAAGCGCCGCCTTGTCCACGCTCGAGGGGGGTCCGTCGAACTTCTTGATGCCGTCCTGCAGGCCGATGACACGGTCGCAGAACTCAAGCGCGAGGTCCACGTCGTGGATATTACACAGCACCGGCACATTGAACTCGCGCGCGATGCCGCGGATCATTCCCATCACCTCGCGCGAAATCTTAGGGTCCAGCGCTGAAGTGGGCTCGTCTACCAGCAAAAGCCTGGGCGCCTGGATCAGTGCACGGGCGATGCCCACACGCTGGCGCTGGCCACCGGAGAGCGCGTCGGCGCGCTTGTCCATGTGGTCGATCAGGCCCACGCGGTCGAGCAGGGCGACAGCCTTGCCGATGTCGTCGCGGGTGTAGAGGCGAAACAGGCTGCGCCAGTTGCTCATGTAGCCCAGACGCCCAGTGAGCACGTTGTCGATCACCGACAAACGGTCGATCAGGTTGAACTCCTGGAAGATCATCCCGATGTTGCGGCGCTGCAGGCGCATCGCCGACTCGTTGAGCTTCAGCAGGTCGACCCCACCGAACACCACCTCACCACCGGTGGTGTCAACGAGCCGGTTTACGCAGCGGATCAGCGTCGACTTGCCGGCCCCGCTGGGGCCAATGATGGCGACGAAGTCGGTGGCGCCAACCTCGAAGGAGATGCCCTTGAGCACCTCTTTACCCGAGGTGTAGGCCACCCGAAGGTCACGCACCTGCAGCAAAGGCAAGGTCACGGTACGAAAGCTCCTACCTCCTCTGAACGTCGCGCACCACGTTGTAGTCGGAGTCGCTCATGCGTACCACCTTCTCGGATTTGACGTTGGCCAGGTACTTGCGTCCGTCCTCGGTCTTATCCACCGCCATGAAGGTGTCGATGATCTTCTTCTTCACGTCTTCACATAGAGTGTTACGCAGCACGAAGGGATCCTGCGGGATGAGGGGCGAGAACCATAGGTAGTTGAAGTCCTCCTGTTTCACCTTGCCGGCGTTGACCGTTTCCATGAAGCGGTGCGAGGCCACGAACGCGGCGTCGGCCTTCCCTTCCATCACTGCGATGGCACCCAGATCATGACCACCGGAGAACACCACGCGCGAGAAATAGTCCTTGAGCGCAGGCGTATTGGTGGCCTTGGGGAACACGTGCTCCGGCACCAGCGCGCCCGAGGTGCTGGCCGGGTCGACCAGCGCCAGCACGGCACCCTTCAGTGAGGCCACGTCGGTGAAGCGGCTGCCCTTCTTTGTGATCAGCACCGACTTGTAGCCCGGCCCCGCTTCCTGGATACCGTTCTTCAGCCGTGAATAGGTTCCGAAGACCTCAATCGTAGGCTCCTGCTTACGTGCGATGACGTAGCTCTCGGGGCCCAGAACGGCCACATCGACCCACTTACCCAGCAAGGCCTCGACCACCGAGCTGTACGAGGTGGGCATGTAGAACTCGATGCGCTTGCCAGTATTCTTCTGCAGTTGGTCGAGGATGGGCTTGTAGTAAGTCAGCTCGCGGACCGTGTCCTGCGTGGGCACGAGCGAGAATTTCAGTACCCGAGGGTCCTCGCACTTTCCCTGGGACAAGGCCGAACCCGCCCACAAGGCGAGGGCAGCGATGAACATTCGACGCATCCAGCTCATTACGGTGTCTCCTATTGGTGTGAGAGTGGGTCTGACGATGAAAGTCTGATATTTCAGGGAACGATGGCCGCTCGAAGCACCTTGCGGTCCTCGGCGTCCTGCATGGCCTGGCCGACCTGGTCCAGGCCGTACTTGCCGTCCACCAGATCCTTGAACGGGAAGCGGCGGCGGTTGACGGTGACGAAGTCAAGCGCCTCGATCAAATGGCGCGGGTGGTAGTTGTGCACTCCGCGCAGCGTAAGAAGTTTGCGCAGGATCTGGTTGACGTCGATGCTGACGAAGCTGTCCGGGTTAACCACGCCACCCATCACGTAGCGGCCGCCAACGCGCGCCATCTGAATGCCGGCCGGGATCACGCTCGGGTAGCCGCAGACCTCGATTACAGCGTCCGCGCCCTCGGGCTTGCACAAGGCGCGGATCGTCTTAACCAGGGCCGCATCGTCCTGGCCCGCGGGGTCGAAGACATAGTCGCAACCGAAGCGCAGACCCAGTTCGCGCCGGGCCGGCACGCCGTCGATGCCGATCACCAGCCGCGCGCCGCGCGCCTTGGCGATCGCCGCCCCGTACAGTCCGAGCAGACCCAGGCCTTGCACGACGACCGTGTCGCCCATGCGGATTTCGGCCTTCTCGGTGACACAAATCATGGTTGCCACGCCGCAGTTGATCGGCGCAGCCTCCTCGTCGGAGAGTTCAGCGGGCACACGCAGGATCCAGGACTTGGGCATGATGTAGCAGAACTGACCGAACCCGCCGTGATGGTACGGTTCGGTCGTGACGGCCATGTGACCGTACTTGTCGACGCCCGGGCTCTTCTGCGGCAGGTCCAGTACCTCGGTGTAGTAGTTATCGCCGGGGATGAAGTACTCGCTCCAGGTGATGCGGTCGCCCTCGCGCAACGGATCGCCCCGCATGTCCTTGGTGACGCCGTCACCGAGCGAAACGATGGTGCCGACGATCTCGTGCCCCAGCACACCCGGCGCAGGGTTCGGCCGGTGGCCCAGATAGCTGTGGATGTCGCTGCGGCAGATGGTGCACATGCGCACCTTGACGAGCACCTCACCGGGTCGCGGATCGCGGATCGGGAACATCCGCAGTTCGAACGGCGCGTTCGGTTCGTCGTAGACCGAGACCAGGCCTTCGGTGGGTTTCATGCTTTCCTCACACCGTACCGTTGATGGCGAAGTCGAAGATCTGGTAGCTCTTCAGCGGCATGCCGGCGGCCTTTGCCTTGTAGGCCTCGTTCAGCGGCCGGTTGACGATGAAGGGCACCTTGGCCTCCGACACGCCGCCATGGGTGCGTAGGCGGTGGCCCTTCAGTCCGGTGAGGTCGTGATTGGCGGCCGAGGCGCCGAGGCACACGTCTTCGCGTGAGATCACGACCACGTCGCCTTCGCGGTCGGGTGGCATGTCGAAGATGCGGCAGGCGGTCTCGCGATCCAGCGCCAACTCGATGCCGTCGATACCTGCGATGTGGTCGATGATCTGGCGCGCGCTGACCTTGCCGCGCGACCACACGCGCACGAAACCGCCGAGCGAGCCGTGGTGGGCGACGAAGGCGTCGGTGATCGGGCAAATGACAATGGTTTCGTCCTTGCCGAACCGGGCATCCAGGATGTCCTGCAGCCAGACCACGTTGGGTTCGCCGTCGGCATTGCTCTTGTCGCTCATGCCGTGATCGGCAGTGAGAGCCACGGTGGCATCCAGCGCTGCCAGGCGGCCAATACAGTCGTCGAGCTTCTTGTAGAAGGTGCTTGCACCCGCCTCTTCGGGTGCCCACTTGTGTTGCACCCAGTCGGTGAGCGAAAGGAACAGCAGGTCGGGCCGGCGCTCCTGCAGGAGTTTGATGCCGGCTTCAAGCACAAACAGCGACAATTCCATCGAGTACATGGCGGGTTTTTCCATGCCCAGCCACTGCAGCGCGTTCTCGATGCCGTTCTCGTCCAGGGTGCACTTCTCGACAAACTCGGTCGAGAAGCTGACGTGCCCCTTGGAGCAATCTAGGCCCTTGGTCAGCTGCTTGCGCAACTTGTCCTTAGCAGTGATCGATACCACCCTGGCGCCGGCCTCGGCGAACTTGGTGACGATGGAGTCGCCGCGCAGCAGCTCGGGGCCGGTCATCACCACCGGCTGCCAGGTGGTGGTGTCGAGGTAGAAGTTGCCCGAAATGCCATGCTTGGAGGTCGGCGTGCCGGTGATCATCGACATGTTGTTCGGGCAGGTGAACGAGGGCATGGAGCCGTCGGCCACCACCGCAAAACCGTCGCGCACGAAGCGCGCGATATTCGGGATCGAACCGTCGGCGAGGAAACGCTGCAGGTAGCGCGGATCACCCCCGTCGATGCAGATGACGACGGTCGGACGCAGGGGCCAGCGGTAGGAAATGCCGTTAACAGGAACGCTGAGCTCTTTCATTGCGGGGTAAGGTTGGGTGGCTTTGGAGGGTAAGGGGGAAGTGAAATGGTCAGTTCGTGCCGCCGCCCAGCGCTGCGTGCAAGCGTTCGCGGCTGATGAGTACGTGGTGGATCAGCAGCGCCTGAGCGCGCTGCTCGTCGCGCGCCGCCACGGCATCGACGATGGCCCCGTGTTCGGCGGTCGATAGCGGTACGTTCTCCACTGTGCGGCAGATCGTGGCGCGGCGATACAGATCCAACTGGTTGACCACCCCGCGGTAGTTGGCGAGTAGTGCGTTGTTCCGCGCTGCACGGGCTAGGACATCGTGGAACTCAACGTTGAGAGCGAAGTACTCGTCTGTCCGGCGCGAATGCTGCACCATGTGCATGCGCTCGACCACCTCGCGAAGCTGTTCAACCTCTTCGGGCACGATGCGCTGCGCCGCCAACTTACCGATCAAGCCCTCCAGGGCGGCTCGTACTTCGTAGAACTCGTTGGCCTCCTCAAGCGAAACCTGTCGCACGAAGACGCCCCGATGCTTCTCTACTCGCACCAAGCCGGCCCGGACCAGGCCGCTGAAGGCTTCTCGTACCGGCCCGCGGGAGACGCCGAGCATGGTGGCAACATCAGCCTCGTTAAGTTTCGCCCCGGCAGCGATCTCTCCGCTGACGATGCGGCGTTCAAGCTCTTTCTGGGTGAGCGCCGCGAGCGAGTTCTCTCGCAGCAGCTGGAAAGTGTCTGCAGGGCCTGTGTCGGTAAGGTCGCGGGGCATCGCCATGGTCTAGAATCTTGCATATTGTCTACAACATGCAATCAGAATTCACACGGAATTACCCTTAGCTCAAAGGGTATGCGAAAGGGTGTCGCCGACATCGGCAAGATGCTCGATGTGGTGCGCGCCAAACTGCCAAGGTCAACGACCATCCGGTGCAGGCATGGCTCAAATTAGCGCCGCTGATCTCCGACAGTGGCCGCCCCAACTGCCTATCTGAAGCGACGATGCTGCAGCTCTTGGCCACCGTGGTACGCAGCCAGCGCCGTATCGTGGAGGCGGGTTATGCCATCCAACCAAGGGCTCAGCATTCGGCGCGATCACGGCCTCCGTTGTGTTGATGAATCAACAGCCACTGCCAGGCCCGCGCAACTGGCGCCAAAGCAACGGGACAGCACGCCTCCAGCCGGCTTGCTTGGCTGCTGACCAAACATCCCGGCCCGCTACCAGTATCCCGGCCCAAAACAGCACTTCCGCGGCAATCAGCAGGCCACCAGTCCACGCGGCCTTCATGGTCACGGAGGGCGCCAGCCAAACCGCTACGGGAATGGCGATCCATGGCAGCGCGGACGCCAGGATAAGGAGGATTCCAAGTTTGAGCGACATGCCGCTTGACGCTTTCCGTTCATTTGACGACTGACCTACAGCGGAAATTATCTGCCGCTTCATCGACCTCTTACGATAGGGTTGTGAGCTCTTGATTGGCCGCCTCAACCTTCACACGGCAGGGGCTGCGAGTTCGTGCCCTGCACCCGCCCAGAAAGACAATGACCCCGCAAACGCATGCATTATGACCTCGGTCGATTACTCGTTACCTTATGAGAGCAAGGCTCCTACGGGGCTACGCACACGCAGCGTGAGCAAGGAGCAAGGCCCGCAAAGGCCTGCCGATCGTGCTCGGTGCAGATCAGCAGCATTTTGAGTAGACCCGGTCGGCCTCGAGCAACCCCGTTTGTCCATACGTTAGAGCCTTCTGTGCTTCGAGCGGCTCTTTTGATGCCATCGGCGGGGATCTCCTTACCCCGCTCACAACCCCGCAATCCTTGCAACAAAACCTGGTGCAGCAATCCTAAACTGCGATGTCGCTTCAAACGAGCCCGTAAGTCAGATGAACCCCATGATGTTTAGGCCTTGCGTATCCGTCTGTTTGGCCTTATCTGTCACCGCGCATGCAGGTCCGAGGGAGGCCTGCGACTACAGCACAAAAATGGATGGGGTCTCCTGTCTGGTGATGGTGGGAGGCAAGGTCATTCATGAGAGTTATGCAGGCGGTGGAACACCAGAAAAAATCTGGGGTTTGGCGTCGGGAACCAAATCCTTCACTGGTGTGGCAGCTGCTGCGGCTGTTCAGGATGGTCTGTTTCAATTGGACGACCGGGTATCAGACATCCTGACGGAATGGAAAACCGATGAACGCAAGGACATCACTATTCGCCAACTGCTCTCCCTGTCCAGCGGGCTCAAAACGGCAAGGCCGGGGCTCGGTTCACTGAGGATCGACTACGCCCAGGCGATTGCGCTGCCAATTGAATTTCCGCCGGGCACCCACTTCGCCTATGGGCAGGCGCCATTTCAGGTATTCGCCGCGATGATGGAGCGCCGGCTCAACGGGGAGAAGTACGAAGCATACCTACAGCGCCGGTTTCTGAACGCCCTGGAGATAAGGCTCGAAGTCCGCGGACGAGCCTTGGCTGGCGCAGATCCGAACTGGGGCGGCGGGGCCATGCTGAGTGCACGCGACTGGGCGAAATTCGGCGAGTTCGTTCGGCAGGGCGGTAAGTGGAATGGTGATCAATTGGTTGATGCCGGCGCATTGGCGCAGAACTTTGTAGGGTCTCCTGCGCATGGAGGGTATGGGCTGACTTGGTGGCTCAAGCCCGATAGGGGCGCAACAGTACCGCTGAGCGGTACAACAGAAAACGCTACAGACTTCTACAGAGGCGGGGCTGACGGACTGCCGGTCTCTGTCGTCTGGATGGCTGCGGGGGCGGGTAAGCAACGTATGGTCGTTTTACCGGAGCGACAGATGGTTGCAGTGCGCCAAACCAGCAGGATGCTTCTGGGCGAGCGATCGGGCTTTAGTGACGTGGAATTCTTGAGATTGTTGACTACCCCCTAAGGACGGTGCCCCCAAGGTTGGCGCAACGTCCGGAACTGAAGTCGCCGCAAGACCAACAACCGCTACGGATTCAGTTCCCCGACTTATCGCGCTGGATCGTGTCATGCGCCTTGACAAGGCAGGGGTTGCAAGTTCGAACCCCGCACCGCTCACCAAACATCAATATATACAGGCTTTTACAATCGACTTTAGATGTGTTTGTTTATGTTTTGTAGTATGCTGAACTCGCTCACCGAAACGTCCTGTCTCAGCATAAGGCGTCGTAACTTGCTTGAAAGTTCTTTCGTCAATCACTCTTGTTCACCCGGGCTGAAAAACTGGGCATGATAGATCGGCAATGCGGCTCAGATCTCAACGTGAACGCGTCTTTAAATGGCTCCGCTTTGGAGATGTATCAACACGCAATCGAACCTGCCCTCCGTGCTAACCTCCTTGGGCATCCGAGGTATCCATGAATCTTCCGAAAGTTCTGGTCGCGCCGGGCCGTGCCCTTCTTATCAGTGTCTCGCTTGTCTGCCCGCTTAAGGCTGTCGCAAGTGATCCCTTGTTGATTCCACATGTTAGCCCTGAAGGCCGCGAGACAGCAGTAAGAGTAGGCACAATCGCTTCAAGCGAACAGATTTGTGAAGTGCTCAATCATCCTATCTTTAATCGGTCTAAGGATGATTACCGTGTACTTGACTCAATCAACTCTGATCTCCGATGGGATGGAATTGAGGCGGCCCCGCTTTGGGTACAAAAAAAGTTCAGAGATTCCGGCGTGCGGCCGTATCGCTTGGAAATTGAGGAAAGTGCTAATCGCATTGCGAACCAGAACCTCGCACGTTGCCTCGAGCGTTCGGACAAAAGCCGCAAAGACTTTTACAGTAACCTTCGAACACATTTCTTACACTACCTTCCCGACGCATGTTACGAGCAAGAATTCGATATCGAAAAAACTGTCGATGACCGCGGAAATTTAATTCAAAGACGGACTCTTCGGCAAAATAAACGCTGCATCGACTTTAGTTACAACAGCGGTAGATACGACGCTTGGAATCCAACCACATTTTCCTTGATGCTTATATGGGTTGAAGCGCATCCTGTTTTACTGCGTATTTTTGATCAGGGCCATCAAACTTTGCTGGCTCAGGTCCAGCAGCGAGATCAAAAAATAATAGAAGAACGAACCGCGCAGAATCAGCGGCAGCAGGCGTTTCGGCAACAAGCGAACGAGTCTGACCAACAGTGGCAGCAGTACGCGTCAAGGACTAGATCTTTGATGGAGCAGGTGTTTAACTTTGCTACAACTGGAACGGTGGCTGGTACGAAATATGAACGATGGACGGAAGTCCAAAAGTGTGTCATGAGCAATGGGCGCTTGCAAATCGACAGTCGGACGATCAACATGACCGCATTTAGAGTGTCAAAGCAAAAGTTCGGCAACCTCGCCTATTTGGTCTCTTCAGACGGAAGCGTCAGGCTGTCAACCCCTGACACCATTCCAGCTGATCGGCTTCAAAACGCATGGCGGGAGGCGTTTAAAGAATGTCCGGGGCAAACATCGAGATTCTGAAGATTGATAAGTGGGCTCGTGCCAACACAGCAGCATCCGGGTTGCCCACCAGGTTGGGCCATCTGCCGGTGAAGTCTTAAGGAGCCACTGCGTAACAAACGCCAAAGCCCGGTAGGGCACAGGTTTCTCAAGAGAACAACAGCCTGACGGGACACCGGTCAAACTATGGGCGCTACACTTTTGGGCGTCGGCCACCGCAGTCTCGCCCCGAGTCCCATTACCATGACCAAGAGTATCGTAGCCCGTTTAACCGTTGCAGCGGTTGTGTGCGCGATTCAAGGTTGCGCGACGACTGAAATAAGCGCAGTTGCGGATCAACCGGATCTGCGGTTCAACGGGGTTGTCTCAGCAGGTCAAGTCAGAGGCGAACGGTCTGCGCAAGTAAGTGGCGTTGTCGAATCTGAACTTCTACGAATATTTCCAAAAGCACAGTGGCTAGCAGGTGGGGCAGCGGTCGCTGATGTGGTACTCGACATATCGGTGTACTCGGCTCGGCTGACAGAGTCACGCTCAACACAAGAGCAGCGTATCTGCCGTCGATGGTCAGAACCGGACAAGGACGCAAAGGGGACATTGCAGAAAGTCTTTTCACGCAAGTGTCTCGATTGGCAAATCCAGCAGATACCCTGCCTAACCCGTAACTACGAACTGGACGTCCAATTACGGGCACGTCAGCGAGCTAGCGAACGCATCCTCGTCAGTGATCGAAAAGTCACTACTGGCTCTGACCGAGCCTGTGGTAGCGACAGTCCTACCTTGGCTTCACTGCAGGCAGATGCGGAATCCAAGGCGGCAAGATGGGCTGTGAACCTCTTGCGTGATCCATTGGCCGCGCTGGCAAGCATCCCGGTGCAGAACGCCCCCATGGCACCGGCCAACTTGCGCACAAACGAACAAGTCCGAGCAGGGGTTTCTGAAGGAAGAGCCCAGCTGCCCGAGCCTCAAGCCACCGCGCCTACGGGAGCACTTCGGGCACATGCGTTGGTCATTGGAAACGGCGCATATCCCGGTTCGGCGCGACTAGACAACCCTGTAAACGACGCAAGGGCAATGAGTGAAAAGCTTCGCTCGATGGGGTTCTCGGTTACGACGGTGACTGATGCTAGGAGAGGGCAGATGCTAGAGGCGTTGGGCCAGTTCCAGAGGTCTGCCTCAGGAGCAGATGTATCTCTTCTGTATTTTGCTGGGCACGGCGTGCAGATCGATGGCGCAAATTTCATCCTTCCAACAGACATCGACCACAGCGACGTGAGCAAGGCGATATTTGACGGCGTACGCCTGAGCGACGCTATTGACAACTTCCTCCCTGGAAAGACCAAATTGGTTCTCCTTGATGCCTGTCGGGATAACCCCCTGCAGAGAGCGGGTAGCAGGAGCCTCACGCGTGGGCTTGCGCCGATGAATGTTTCTCAAGGTACTCTGATCGCGTACGCCACACGAGATGGGCAAGTTGCTCTAGACGGGGTAGGACAGAAGCATTCACCGTTCACACAGGCCCTTTTGGAGCACTTAGGTGATCCCACTGACATCGGCGTGGTCCTCAGGCGGGTACGAGAAAAGGTCATGCAAGCCACCGGTGGGAAGCAGCAACCGTGGGACTACGGCAGTCTCACAGGCGGTGAACTGGTTCTTTCTTCAGTGAAAGGTGGAAAGTAGGGCGGCGGCAAAAATGGCGGAAGAACTTAAAGCCAGCGTTAAATACCTGAGCACGCTCAGACGATTCGCTGTCGGTTTCGTGCCGGCCCTGACTCTCTTGCTTTCACCGCCCGTCCTGGCGTCTACCCAATCGCACGCACTGATCATCGGTGTAGGCCAGTACACCCAGGCCTCGGAATCCACGCCTCTGTTGGGCGTTCCGAAGGATATGGAAATCGCGCGTCGTATGGCCATGGCGATGGGCATTCCATCAAATCAGATCGTGGAGCTGAGAGACTCACGGGCGACCAAGTCGACCATCGTGGCCGCTCTTCAGCAGCTTCGGCAGAAGACGGGCGTGGGTGACCGGGTGTTTATTTACCTCTCCGGTCACGGAACCAGCTATTCAGGCCCCAAGGGATGCGAGCAAGGCTTCGTGCCCTACACGGAAGGAAGACACACTTTCGACGATGTGCTGACAGAGGCCGAACTGGCCAGCTACACCTCAAAGATTGCTGAAAAGGCTGACAAGGCCATCGTGATGGTGGATGCCTGCTTTTCAGGGGGGTTGGGTGCGGCACGAACCAGATCCATCTCCCAAGCCGCCGGAATGCGTGCAAAGGTCATCGCTCGTTCGGCGGACCAATGCAGTGTGGCGGTGAATCAGCTCAGCACCACGCGCAGCTTTGTCCCAGCCATGCAGCGTTTGGGAATCCCCGAGCAAAACTTCGTTCAGATCTCGGCGGCCAACCAGAACGAGGTGAGTTGGGACAACGAGGAACTGGGAGGATTGGCAACCCACGCGATGGGTCAGTGCCTTTTGGGTGAGGCCAAGGATCTGAACCGAAGCGGCGCCATCACGCTTGAAGAGGTCAGGCAATGTGCACAGGCCAAGCTCAACGCTTTGATGGAGCCTCACCGTTCAGCGGGGATGCTGCCGTCGAACATCCAGGTTCGCGGCACAAGAAATTTGATCGTGATGGCCGATCCACCCAAGCTGCCGGCGTCCACAATGGTTTCTACTCTGCCCACACCGCCGAAGCCCACGGCACCCACTGCGCCCGCGCTTCCTCAATCGCTCCCTGATAAACCGGTAGCAGGTACACCGACGCTGCCCTCACTGCCCGTACCCACAGCGCCCAGTGTTCCTGTGCCGCCTCTGCCCGTCGTTGCCGAAGTTCTGGTTGAAACCATCGAAGACCAGCTGGCAGCATCACGAGCGACCCTAGACGACGTCCTGTCGCAGCGAAACGGGCGGTTCAAGCTTGATGTGCAAGCACCCAAGCAGCTCAAGATCAATCAAGATCCGTTCAAGTTCACCGTGAAGTCCTCCACGGAGGGCTACCTGTACGCGGTGATGCTGGGTTCGGATGGAAAGAGCTTCTACTTGCTCTACCCCAATAAGCTGGATAAAGACAACAAGATCAAGGCCAACACAACGTACACCTTCCCACGGCCCGGGTGGTCAATCAAAGCTGGTGGGCCCGTGGGTACCAATCAAGTCCTGTTCGTGGTCACCCCCTCTGTGCGGGACACCAAGATCTTTGTGCCCGATGAAGACAGCGGCGGCGGAGCGTTTACCTTCTCGGTGGCTGATCTGGCTTCAAGAAAACGCCTGGTGGACTTCTTTGTGGGCAGGGGTGTGCAGGGCAGAAGTGGGCAGATGGCCGCAACCCTCGTCAAGGTTGAGGAAGTGCAATGATCCAAAACCTATTTACATTCCTGCTGCTGCTCACGCTTGGGGTAAGCCATGCTCAGACACCAGCGGCCCCGAGCGTTGATGAGATGGTGAAGGCGCTCACGCCGGCTCCCAAGACCAGAAGCCTGGGGTCAGGTACCCGAAACCTGGTGCCTACACTTGATCTGACCGTCAACTTTGACTTCGACTCCGCCCGGCTTCGCCCCGACGGAAGGGACTTGCTCAAGAGCCTTGCTTCTGCGCTCAGTGATCCGAGATTGCAGAACTTCAAGTTCCGGGTGGAGGGCCATACCGACGGGCAGGGTACCGAGGCCTATAACGACCAACTCTCCCAGCGCAGGGCCGATGCGGTGGTGGCATTTCTTGCCTCAACGGGTGTCTCTACAGATCGGCTCGAACCGGTGGGCAAAGGTTTCCGAGAACTGTTGGATCAGGCTGATCCGAAGTCTCCCTCCAACCGCAGGGTACGGGTGATTACATTGCCATGAAGAACCACCTCCTTGGCCTGTTGGTCGCTGCTTCGTGCTGGGTGCCTGGTGAGGCAGCAGCGCAACGCGTCGCCTTGGTGACACCTGAAGAGGCCTCTGCTTCCCAGGCTGCGGGTGGAATGGTGGTGCCGCGCAGCACGCCACAGCCGGGTGCGCCTCAGATCGCTCTCGTCACCCCGGATGTCTCAAAACCGGTCGGAGCACCGACCTCTGTTGAGGTTCGGTTTGTTGGCACTGCTCCCGCAGAAGTGAAGCCGGAGACGTTCCGCGTGCTGTACGGCTCGTTCAGGATCGACATCACACAGCGGCTATTAGGGGTGGCAAAGGTGACCAAGGAGGGAATCAACGTCAGCGAGGCCGTGTTGCCCGCAGGCAGGCATCAGCTGTTGCTATCGATCAAAGACTCCCTTGACCGTGAGACGATTCAAGTGGTCTCCTTCGTGGTTCGGTAATCGCAGGCGTTCACACCCATGAACCGCCCACCAAACCCATCCCGGCCCCGTTGGGCTGCGCTGCCGCAGCGGAACTACGCGCCACCGCCAAGCCCGTGCCGCCGACGCAGGTCATTGGGCTGGCGCGCACGCTAGGAGCCACATGACCCGAACGCTGATTGCCGCAGGGCTTGTCCTGCTGACCCTGATCGCCCTGCCGCCTGCCCGCGCCCAGGCTTTACCCCAGCCGTCCAGCTATGACCTGGACCGCAGCCACACCTTCGTCACCTTCGAAGTGCTGCACTTCGACACCGCCACCATCCGAGGCCGTTTTGGCCCCCTGGATGGGCAAGCTGAACTGGACCTTGCCGCGCGGCGTGGGCGGGTGCAGGTTGCGGTGGACACTGCACAGGTGAGCACGGGACTGCCGGTGCTAGACGCTCTGCTCAAGCGCGCTGACCTGCTCGACAATCAAGCGCACCCTAAGGCCTATTTCGTTGCCGAGTCATTCGAGTTTGATTCACAGGGCCGCGTGACAACTGTGGCGGGCGAATTCACCTTGCGCGGCGTCAGCCGAGGCCTTGCGCTCAAAGCCGAGCGTTGGCGCTGCTATCGCAACCCGCTGTACCGACGTGAGGTTTGTGGGGGAGATTTTGTTGGGGAATTCAAGCGCAGCGACTTCGGCATCACCCACAGCCTGCCCTTTGTGGCCGATACGGTTCGGCTGCTGGTTCAGGTTGAGGGCATACGCCAATCCAGCCCCTAAGACACTCGGTTACGCAAGGCTCGGCCAGCGCACAAGCACTCGCGACTTTCAGACAAATTTCGGCCCCTGGACTTTCATGTGGTGGGCACCGTGGGCGCCCAGGCTCCGATGTGCTCCGCAGGCCGGCACTAGAAGAGGGTGGTCAGGCGCAACCAACTCTCGGGCAGGACGCGCAGCACCGCGGCCTCCCACACCTTGTCGTAGCCGGTCAAAATGGCCGTGCCCATCAAGGCCAGCAGGGCTGCGAAGCCCATCTTGAGCTTGCCGATATGGGCCATCAACCAGCCTCGAGCCCTCATAAAACCGGCTCGCGAAGCGTAGGCCGCACCCATCAGGGGCACCGCAGCACCCAGGCCGAATCCACCCAAGATCAAAACCCCGCGAACACCGCCGCCTTCGCTGGCCACCAGGGTAAGCGCGGAAACAAGCAAGGGCCCTGAGCAAGGGGTCCACACCAAGCCCAACACCGCGCCCAAGGCCAGGGCACTGGCCCAGTTTGCGCCCGACAATCGCGCCGACCAGCTTTGCGCCCCGCTGGCCAGTGGTGTCATCCACAAGCTCATTCGATGCTGCAGACCGGGCAGCAACATGACCGCAGCCATCAGCAATAGCAAGACTCCGCCCACGCTGCGCATCGCATCAGACTCCACACCCCAAGCCGCGCCAAGCGTGCCGATGAACAGGCCCAGCGCCGCGAAGGAAGAAGCCATCCCCAGGCCCAGCAGCATCGGCGCCCAGCGGTTTTCCTGCAACGCGCCGCCCAGGACCAAGGGCAGCAGGGGAAACACGCAGGGATTGAGTGTGCTCAAAGCACCGGCCACCACGCCCAGGCCCATCTCGGCGAGGGTGGCCGACATTTCATGGGGCCTTGGTGGCGGCTAACAAGGCGGTGCGCAGCTTGTCGGCAGCGGTCTCGCCGCCCACACGGGCCACTTCGGTGGGCCCTTTGAAGACCACAAGGGTGGACTGTGCGGCCACCTTGGTTTGACGGCGCAAGTCCTTTTCCTTGTCGTAATCGGCCACCAGCAGCGTCACCTGAGCAAGACCGCTGTCGGCCTTCAAGCCTTGCAGCGCCTTTTGCTGTGTTTTGCAGGTGCCGCACCATTCGGCGTGAAAGTGCACCGCCACTGCCCTGCCGCTGGACTGAAGCTGCGCCAATCGATCGGCTGAGTAGGACTGTATGTCCAGGGCCAGGGCCATCGGCGAAAACAGGCTCAGCAGTGCCACTACACCGGCCCAAGGCCAGTGGACGCTTGACCAAAGCAGCGCAATGTATTTCATGACAGGCTCCTGGAGTGAAGTGATCCGTAGGGTGTTGTGCTTGGGTGCGCAGGGGATGTATTCATCGCCGGGGTGTGGTTGATCGTCGGCCCAGGGGCCGCGCGGGCGGGGTGCCAGGGCTCAGCCGGTGGGGTCCAGCCCAAGAGTCGGCTGGCCACTTCGCAGCGCCGCCCCAGGTCGCTCTCATCATCGCCTCCTATATTGAGGATTCCGTGGCGCGAGCTGCCCAGCCATTGGTGGTCGCGCTCGACCATGGCGGCCGTGCGCGGATACGTCACCAACAGAGCATCAGGATAGGCCGTGCCCAAGACAGCGCGCTGGCTTGGCGTCGGCGCTGTCAGGGGACGTCGACCTGGGAAACTCCGGTACACAAAGCTTGAGGCTCGAGCAGCCGTGGGTGCTTGGCGGGGCAGCTGTTCAGGGTCCTGTCCATGCGCCAATGCGAAACCGACTTCATGCAGACCACGGCCGTCCACCCTCGCGTACAGGTCCGAGAACTGAGAGGCCAGGCGCGGGTTGAACTCTATGACGGTGAGCCGTTCGCGCTGCTCATCGTAGAAGAACTCCATGTTGAACAGTCCATGGGTAAAACCCACCGCGTTCAGGAATCGCCGCGCAACCTCGGCAGCGCGAGCCATCACAGTGGGGCTCAGGCGGCTGGGGTAATCAAATCGCATGAAGGCCTGGGTACCCGGATACATCCGCGCATCCACCACTCCCAAGGGCCGAAGCTCGCCGCCAAACACATAGCCGTCGAGGTTGAATTGCGGAGCGTGAATGGGTTGCTCGAGCATCATGCCCACAGCGCTTCCGGCCTCGGGCAGCCTTGAGCGCACCACGCGCTCAAAGGGATGCGATAAGCATTTGAGCAGCACCGAATCCCACCAGCCAAAGCCCAGCAAGCGCTGCAGGTCCTGTTCGTTGTTCAGCTCGCGTGCCAAGGTTGAAAAGGCTGCCTTGATGGGCTTTGCGAACACCGGGTAGGGCAGGCTTTGCGCCTGGTGGTGCCCATGCCAACCATGCGCCTCCACATTGGCCTCGGGACACACGCGCTGCAGCACCTGCCGCGCATATAACTTGTGCTGACAGGCAAGCACCGCGCGCACCGGCGTGCCAGGCCACCCCAAACGCTCAGCTACCAGGGCGGAGGCCAGCGCACCGAACTGTTCGTGGTGCGACAGCACAGCGTTGCATCGCTGGATCCGTGCACGCACAGCTTGCAGGGCCGCGAACCTCTCGATGTCAAACCATGCCAAGCGCAACTGGCTGGGAAAGGCGAAAAGATCGAAGCCCGCGCTCAGGTGTGGCCACCGTGCGTACAGGCCGCGATGTGCGATCTGATCAAAGTCGTGGTTGAACAGCACCAAAGTGCGTTCATCAGCAGAATGCGCCATGCAATCGTGTTACCCAATGAAGTCCTGTGCCGCGCACCAGAACCCTTCAATCCGAGACAATAGGCCATTGTGGCCCCAGACCCTTTTCCCCGATGGACCTGTCCGACAAATACGACCGCCGCACCCGGTTGATGCGCATAGGCCAAGGTCTGGCGGCCTTGCTGCTGCTCAATGCCTGCTTGAGTTTTAGCACCTGGTGGCCCACGCCCTTTGTCGTGCTCGACGCCCGAGTGGCCCCTGAATTCATCGGGCTGTGGGCGCTGATCTTGTGCCTGGTGGCCTGGCGTGGCTCGATTGGGCCGGCGGGCCTGCGATGGATCACAGGGGGCTATGCGCTGCTTGTGTTGGGCCGGTACGCCGATGTCACCGTTCCCGCCCTGTTTGGCCGTCCCATCAACGCCTATTGGGACCTGCCTCAAATTCCCCGGTTTCTCTGGGTGTCGGCACAGGAGTGGCCCTGGTGGCTGACCACCCTGGTCGTATTGGGCGCTGCTGGACTGGTGGTTTTTCTGTACGGATTGCTGCACTGGGGGGTGGGGGTGCTGGCTGCGCGTGTGGCACCTGCAGCCAAGGACCGGCCTTGGGCCTGGGGCATCAGCTTGGCTGCCGTGGCCTTGGCTGCTGCCAACTATGCAGGGGTCCAGTCGACGTGGCCCTACGTGTCCAAGCCCGTGGTGCCGGTGGCGGTTCGGCAAGCCCAGGTCTTGTGGGGCGCATGGTCGCCCACCCGGCAGGCCGGGATTTTGCCGCCCAGCAGCCCCGTCGACGACGCGATGGCCGCGCCGCCCGGTATGGCCTTGGCCGCCTTGGCTGGCGCTGATGTGGTGCTGATGCCTTTGGAGTCCTTGGGTGCTATCACCTATGACGATTCGCAGATCAGCGCAATGCTGCAACCCGCTCGCCAACGCTTTGAGCAAGATCTGCGAGCTGGCGGCTTCTTGGTGGTGTCGGGCTTTCTGAAGTCGCCCACGTTTGCCGGGGGGTCTGATCTGACGCATCTGAGCTTGTTGTCAGGAATCGACCTCAGCGACCCGATGCGCCACGACGTGCTGTTGACCACACAAAGGCACACCTTGGTGACGCTTTTCAAGTCGCAGGGCTACCAGACCTTCGGCGTGTACCCCGGTGTCTTCTGGCCTTGGCCCGAACGTGCCTTTTACCGATTCGACCAGTATGTGGATGGACCGGCCCTGAACTATCAGGGACCCGCCATGGGCTTTTGGAAAATCCCCGACCAGTTCAGCGTGGCACAACTGGAGGTGCTGTTTCCGCGCAACTCAAAAGCCAAGCCCCGCTTCACCTTCTTTCCCACCATAACCTCCCATTTACCTTTCAGTCCGGTACCGCCCTTTCAACCCGATTGGCAGCGTCTGCTGGGGCCCAATCCCTATGAAGACGCCGATCTGCAGCGCGTCCTGGCTGAGCGCCCAAATTGGACCCAAATGCGACCGGACTACGTTCGGATGATGGCCTACACCTACCAATGGCTGGGGGCCTTTCTTCGAGACCACTCGGGCCGGGAGACGTTCTACATTTTGGTAGGAGACCATCAGCCCGCAGCCAGCGTGACCGGCGAGGGGGCTTCCTGGGATGTGCCGGTTTACTTCGTATCGCGGCAAGACCGCGTGTTGCAGCGCCTGACAATGCTCGGATACCAGCCGGGCATGCACCCTCAGCGCAAGAGCCTGGGCGGAGTGCACGACCTCACCGACCATGTGTTGCAGGCGTTTTCCGCTCAGGGCCCAGGTGTGCGCAATACACGGGTGGCGGCGGCACTGCCATGAGCGCCAGCATATGGGCGCAGCACCTCATGCGCTGGCTGCTCGCGCAGCGGTGGCCAGCACGGGCATTGTCGCCATCTCTGGCTGCGCAGCACTTCCTAATGCAAGCCCCTGAGCAGCCACAAACCGATAGCCATGGCGCCCATAAGTTCGGCGGGCAGCATGGGGTAGGCGTCAAGAAGCCTGGGGGTGATTTACCCAGGGCTTGCGTTGAGGCCTGAACTGGTGATCACGCACCCACAACCCCGGCCGTGGCCGTGGCTGCGTGCAGCCCTGCTGTGTGTGTGTGTGGCCTTGCTTAACTTGGGGGTGTGGCGATGGGCCAATCCCGCACTGCCGGGAGCCGAGGCTCCGTTACCTGTCAAGGGTTTGGCGTACAACGCCTTTCAACGCTGGCAGAGCCCCTTGCAAGGTCAATGGCCAGAGCAACGCGAGGTGGCGGCCGACCTTAAGGCGCTGGCGCTCATGACCTCAGCCTTGCGCACCTACAGTGCCTCAGAGCTGCCAGACCTGCCTGCCTTGGCCCGATCTCTGGGTCTGCGCATCACCGCAGGCGTTTGGTTGGACACACAGGATCTTCGCAATGAGCGCGAGCTTCAGGCAATCGAGGCCGCTGTGCATGCCGAGCGCGGTATTCCGGCGCAGGCACGCAGCATCGACCGGGTAATCGCCGGCAACGAGACGCAACTGCACCAACTGCTCAGCCCAGAAGCATTGGCGGCGGTCTTGAGGCGGCTGCGCGCCTCGCTGGGCCTGCCCGTTTCGACCGCCGAGCCTTGGCATGTTTGGTTGGCACACCCCGAGCTCGCTGCTGAGGTTGACTTCATCGCCGTGCACCTCTTGCCCTATTGGGAGGGCGTGCCAGCTGAGGTAGCGGTGCATGAAGTGTGGCGGCGCTATGACGAGCTGCGGCTGCGCTATCCCGACAAGCCCTTGGTGGTTGCCGAGGTGGGCTGGCCCAGTGCTGGCGCACCAGTGGAAAAGTGGGTGCAGGGAGCCTTCAATCGTTCGGGCGCTTCGCCGCTGGAGCAGGCCCTGTTTCTGCGCGAATTCGTGGCGTCGGCCCGCATCCGTGATCCCCATTTGGACTACTTTCTGATCGAAGCCATTGACCAACCCTGGAAGGCGGATACCGAAGGCAGTGTGGGCGCACATTGGGGCATGCTGGATGCCCGTCGAATGCCCAAGTTTGCTTGGACGGGTCCCGTGGAGCGCGACCCCTATTGGCGCGGCAAGGCCCTCGCGGCAGCCTTGCTGGGCGTCCTGGTGTTGTGGCCCTTTTTGATGCGGGTGCCACACCTGGGCCTGACGGGTCGCTTGGCCTTTGGCATTACCGCGCAAGCCGTTTCATCACTGGTGGTGGTTCTGGCCACGCTGCCGCTGATGCACTATTTGCAAGCGCTTGATGCAGTGTTGATGGCCCTGCTGGCGCCGGCCTTGCTGCTCATCGCGGCCATTATTTTGAGCCAAGCCTTTGAATTCGCCGAGCTGTTCTGGGAAGGAAGCCTGCGGCTACAGGCACAAGCGCGCCCCGTCTTGCCGGGTAACGAGGTGCCCATGGTCAGCGTGCATTTGGCCTGTTGTAACGAGCCCGCGGAGATGGTGCTGGCCGGTATCAAGAGCCTTCAGGCGCTCGACTGGCCCCAACTGGAAATCTTGGTGGTTGACAACAACAGCACAAACACGGCCTGCTGGCAGCCGGTGCAGGCCTTTGTGCAGCAGCAACGCTCAGCGGGTGACCACCGTTTGCGCTTCATTCACTTGCCGCATTGGCCGGGCTACAAAGCGGGCGCGCTCAACGAGGCCTTGAGGCAAACCCATCCGCAGGCCCGTTGGGTGGCGGTGGTGGATGCGGACTATGTTGTTTCGCCAGACTGGCTGCAGCGCTTGGGGGGATGGTTCTCAGAGGCAGACGTGGCGGTGGTTCAGTCGCCGCAGGCCCACCGCGCATGGCTAAACAGCCGCTTGGCTCGCATGATGAACTGGGAGTACGAGGGCTTCTTTCGCTTGGGTATGCACCACCGACACGAGCGCAACGCCATCGTGCAACACGGCACCATGACCATCATTCGGCGCCAAGCTTTACAGGACGTTGGGGGTTGGGACACCCGCTGCCTATGTGAGGATACCGAACTGGGTCTGCGACTTCTGCAGGCCGGTTGGCGCAAGGTCTATGTGGACGAGGTCTTGGGCACGGGGCTGGTGCCCCAGACATTTGCAGCCTATCAGCGTCAGCGCGAGCGGTGGGCGCGCGGTGCGATTCAAATCTTGCGCCGTCACGCTGCTGCGCTGTTCAGCCGATCGCCGCTGAGCCTCGGGCAGCGCTATCACTTTGTGGCCGGTTGGCTGCCTTGGGTTGGCGATACGCTGCACCTGGTGTTCACCTTGACCGCGCTGGTGTGGAGCGCGGGCGTGCTATGGGTACCTTCGTCCTTTAGCCTGCCTGCGCCTCTGATGGCACTTCCACTGTTGTTGTTCTTTACCGCGCGCTTGGTCCTGGTTCCCCTGCTGTACCGCCGGCGTGTGAACTGCAGCACCGCAGACGTATGGGGTGCGGCATGGGCCGGCATGGCGTTGTCACACCGCATCGCGCGTGGTGTGCTGGCGGGGGTTTGGGGCGGTGCTGCAGCTTTTCACGTGACCGACAAGGCCAACGGCGGCAGGGGCTTGTCACCGAGGCGCGCGTCGTCGTTCTCCGCTTGGCAATCGGTGTGGCAAGAAGCGCTCTTGGGCGCAGCGCTCGTGTGTGCGCTGTTGGGGCTATGGGTGGCTGGTCCTGCGGTGACGGCGGCTTGGTGGGCCTGGTGCAGCATCCTCTTGCTGCAGGCCCTTCCGTACGTTGCGGCCGTGAGTTGTGCGTGGTGGGGGAGGGGTTTGACTACTGTATAGGTATACAGTATTCTTATGCTTACTTGGCATATGAGCACTACCTGCCCGCAATCTGTCATGAGCCCTTCAATCGCCAATGCTTCGCACCTATCTTGCGCACCGGTCCGGCCCCAGGAGTCCTTGGCATCTGCCCCGATCGCTCGACGAAAGGTCCACAGCGTGCGCTGCGTGCACGCTGAAACCCAGCGCTTTGGTGTTGCAAGAGCGCCATGTTCGCCTCAAATCGGCGCCCGACACCCACTGGTGCAGGCGGCCTGCCAAGTCGGCGCTCAGTTTAATCAGCGTCACCGCCGCTTGGGCAGCTTTGAGGGCGACCCCGACCGGCTCGTGATCTTGAGTTGTCTGGCAAGCTTTCTGGTCCTGCCTTTCCTGCTCTGAATCCAGCCTCCCGGGGCCCGTACCGGCATCCGGTGCAGGCTCAGGTTCTGAGCCCGTGCGGTGGCATCATCGAGCTGATCGCCCCTTGATTCAGCAGCCCTTCGTGTCCTCCTTTTCTGCTACCCCTGGCGCCACGCCAGCCAGCGAACGGCCCGGTTTCAAGCCTGGCTTGTTGTGGCTGCAGGCGCCTGAGCTCGAAGACCTGGCCCACACCGTGTGGGCTTGGTGGCGTCGCTACCCGCCGGCGCTGCTCGAAGAAGAAGCAGTCTTGGTCCCCAGCAACGGCATGGCCGAGTGGTTCAAGGCCGAGTCCGCCCGTGCATTGGGCATCCTTTCGGCCTGCCGGGTGGAGCTTCCAGCGCGCTTTGCGTGGCGCCTGTATCGTTTGGTTTTGGGCGCCCAGGCCAACGAGGCCAGGTACACCGACAAGGACGTCCTGCCCTGGTACCTGGCCTCGCGTGCCTCGCAGTGGTCTGCGCTGCCGGAGCTTCAAGCGACTTGGCAATCCATCCTGCAACGCCACGCCCAAGCGTCAGCCAGCGCCGGTCCGGTCCATCCGGGCTCGCTCGAGCTGTATCGTTGGTGCGTGCACGCGGCCGACCTGTTCGACCAGTACCAGTGGTATCGCCCCGATTGGCTGCGGGACTGGGGGCAGGGGCATGCACAGCTGCGCCTACAGGCACACGACGCGCGCCGCGCTGCAGCGCTGCCTCAAGATCAAGCGTGGCAAGCCGCGTTGTGGCGCTGGCTGGTCCACCACGAACGCCAGCGAGATGGCTTGTCAGTGCTGCCTTCCCGCGTGGCAGTCCATCAAGCCTGCATTCAGCGGCTGCGCCAGGCCTCGGCAGGTAGCCTGCCTCAGTTGCCGGCCCGGGTCGTCTTATTTGGCAGCACCGCCTTGCCTCCGGTGGTGCTGGAGCTGTTGGAAGCCCTCTCACGCCACGCCCTGGTGGTGATGGCCGTGCCCAGTCCGTGCCAAGTGCATTGGACCGACCTGGGTGATGCGCCCCACGAAGGCCATCCACTCTTGGCGGCCTGGGGCAAGCAATCACGAGACTTCATCAAGCAGGTGGAAGCCCTGGAGGGGCGTTGGGCCCAAGGGGATGAGCGCAGCATCACCCGGGTAGACCCAGCCCCCGCAGGCCTGTCGCATTCAGCCCTTGCGCGTGTGCAAGCCTCTATCCAAAGCAACGAGCCCCTGACCGAAGTGACCGATTCGGTGCGCAAACAGGGGCAGCAGCTGGACGACGGTTCGATCCGATTTGTACGTGCCCATACCGCGCTTCGAGAGGTTGAGATTCTTCACGATCACCTGCTGCATGTGCTCACAGCCAGCCCAGGAACCGACCGCCCGCAAGCACGCGACGTGGTGGTGATGGTGCCCGATCTGCGCACACACGCTGCGGCCATACGGGCGGTCTTTGGTGCCTACAAAGAACACGACCCGCGGCACATCCCCTGGAGCCTGGCCGATCTGCACGTGCAGGCCGATCAGGGCCTACCGGCGTTGGCCGACTGGTTGTTGAGCTTGCCCACTCGGCGCTGCACCGCCGCAGAATTGACGAGCTTGCTGGATTCACCAGCCGTCTGTCGGCGCTGGGGATGGGACGAAGACGATCGACAGGCTCTGGGCAACTGGGTCGCGGCCAGCGGCATCCGCTGGGGCTTGAACCACGTCCACCGGCGCTCCCTGGGGCTGGGTGCCGCCGGCCCGGCCATGACATGGCAATTTGGCGTTGACCGCATGCTGGCTGGGTATGCCGCCGGGGCTGAAAACCCTGTAGCTGGGGCACCCCTGCCCGGTGTGTGCGGCCTGGCTGCCCGGGCGGCAGGTCAGCTGGCAGGTCTCCTTCGGCGCTTGGAAGTTTGGCGGCTGTGGTCCTCTGAACCCCATGTTCCCAGCGACTGGGTCGAGGCTTTCCGAGCCCTTTGGGCTGATCTGCTCGAGCCTGTGGACGCCGAACAAAAGCGCAACAGCCAGAGCATCGACCTGGCCTTGTCGGAATGGCTAGGGCACACCCAGCAAGCGGGGTACCAGCTCCCGCTAAGTTTGGACCTGGTTCATCTGGCGGTCATGGAGCAGTTGGCTCAGCCAGGGGCACAGGGGCGATTTAGGTCCAGTGGTGTCACTTTCTGCACCCTGATGCCGCTGCGCGCGGTGCCTTTCCGCTTGGTCTGCCTGCTGGGCATGAATGAGGGCGAATACCCCCGACCCATCCGCGCTCGGCAGGGGGACCTCCTGGCCCAGCCCCACCTTGCAAG